>Ga0070741_10000671_pt1 | contig 117793 bp, 95 predicted proteins | sample Coa_R1_4_FD_66440 | JGI IMG/M metagenome (GOLD analysis project Ga0070741, IMG submission 66440) | Surface soil microbial communities from Centralia Pennsylvania, which are recovering from an underground coalmine fire - Coalmine... | ecosystem: Environmental > Terrestrial > Soil > Unclassified... | reverse complement strand
CAAACCCTGAAAACCCTTCGACAGAACACGTGTCTCTTGACAACGCCGACACGGTTATAGAGGGTGGCCCACACATCGCGTTGTGTGCGAGGTGTGGGGTATGGGAATGTTTGCGCCACGTCATCAACTCTGAGACAGTATCGAGCCCCACTCATTCGCAGACTGCGGGAATGAATGGGCCACACCCGCCTGAGTAACGCAGTTCCCCTTACCCTCGATCAGTTCTGCCCTGATTCAGCTGGCATAGCAACTTCCACAAGGGCTGCTTTAGATCCTCTGGTAATACGGTTTTCCCATACTGGGTGGCGCATCTCTCACAGAGCTCTTCAATGGACGAAGTCGAGACATCTAGGATGGTCGCTTCATCGCTGACAAAAACAGGTTGCTCGTCGTAGAGAACCTTTTCAAAAAACTCTTTCGCCTCGCGAGAGTACCGCTGCATGTGAACATTCGAACCGAGCTCCATATTCTTCCTCAACTTACTGTGGCGTGAACCGTCCGGTAGCGATTCCATTGGCTATTTGGGTGAAAACCCAGGACAGACGGGACGTTCGGCAATTTCCATCCGCAGATAATTCGGGAAACGTTCCGTCTGTCCCCGGTTTTTCCTTTTGTCTTCTTGGCTTGCCTGTCATGACACGCTCTTCGTCATGACGATATGTTCCACGCGGAACACTCGGGCGATCTCTTAATTTGTACGTGGCATGTTAAGGAGGATGCTGAGCGGGGGAACGTGTTCCGGCTTGACGTAACGGTTGACCAGGAAGCGCTTGCCATCTTTGCTTACGTCGTAAGTGAAGACATCGGTGCTCGAGATCGGGGCGCGTCCGCGAACCTGGAACAGAGACACCGGCGTGCCGGTGGCGAACGTGCCGGTGGCGTTGACCGGAACCGCCATCAACATGCCGCCGGGATTTATGTAGAAGATTTCTTTGCCGTCTCCGCGCCACCGCGGTTCGGTGCCGCCGCCGCGCGAGACTTGCCACTTCCCCGCCCCACCCGGGAAGGTTGTGACATAGACCTCCCAGTTGCCGGATTCGTCCGAGGCATAGGCGAGCCACTTCCCATCCGGAGATACCTGCCCGTTGGTCTCGCTGCGACTACTGTTGAGGATGCGAGTGGGCTCTCCACCGGCGACCGGCAGAAGTTCCAGATGGCTGCCGCTCGGGGTCTGACGCGTGAAGATGAGGAATTGATCGTCCAACGACCAGGAGTTGGGAATGACATCGTCCATCGAGGCGGGCGGTATGAGATATCTCCTGTGCTCGCGCGCCAGGCCGCTCGAACTTTTCAGAAAGATGCTTGCACCTTCATGGGCGGCGGCACGATAGGCCAACATGCTTCCATCGTGCGACCACACGCCCAAGACCTCTTCGCCGGGATCGAAGGTGAAGCGCGAGTTGTCGGATCCCTGCGTCCTCTCGAGCCAGATGTCAACGTTGTTGGCCTTTGGGTCGCTGATGTCGAGGGCAACCCGGCTGCCATCGGGCGAGAGCGTGGGGTTCGCCATGATGGCTGGATCGCCGAGCCGACCCAGTTCTTTTCCGGTCCGATCGATCCAGGTAAGAGCCGATTGCGCAGCGCCCTCCTCGGTGTTGTAGATTAGCGTTCCATTCTGTCCCACTGCAATGGATGCCCAGTAGGTCGAGGGCTGGAACCCGACGGCATTGGCGATGACAGTCGGAGTCCCTGAAAGGGTGCCCGACGACGGATCGAAGGGAACGCTGACCAGCTGTTTTTGTTCATCTGCGTAATAGAGATTGTGGGCGTCATAGCCGAAACTGGAGTGGCAGAGCGCGAGCAGTTTGCGCTCTTTGCCTTCGAGAGTAGTGACATAGATTCCGCTGGAACGGTCGTCGCGCAGGTTGGCGAAATTTCCACCCCAGTACAGGATATGTTTGCCGTCTGGAAGAAAGAGCGGCCAGCGGTGGGACTGTTCGTCGTCCTTGCGGATGGCCTGGGTCACCGAAGCCAAGCCGGATGCGTCGGCATTGACGCGCCAGAGCGGAGTTTGCGAGTCTGGCGAAAAGACAATGACGTCGTTGGCGCCCCAGCTTCCGCCGCGCGCGGCGAGGGCGATGGCGAGAACTTGCGGGGTGCCGCCGCTGGCGGCAATCTTCTGAAGCTTGCCATTGGCGAAGAAGCCGATGTACGCGCCATCCGGGGACCAGAAGGGATAGCTTGCCCCCTGGGTGCCCGCCAGGGGCGTGACGACCGATGAACCGATCCGCTGCACATAGATGGTGGGCATGGCCGATGCCTCGTCCGGCGATATGAAGGCCAGCATGGAGCCATCGCGCGAGAGGGCCATGTGGCTGATACTCATCTCGTCGGGAATAGCGAGGGCAAACTGCATGCGAGTAGCCGGCGTACTGGTGTGTCTTGCCGCCCACCATGTTCCTGCGGCGACCAGCGCCAGAGCGAGCACTGCGGAAAGCCATAGGAGAGACGATCTGCGAGGGGCGGACGCGGCGACGCGAGTGGCGGCGCTTGTTTCGCTGCCCGAGAGCGCGCTCAGGGCGAAGGAGAGATCTCGGGCGGACTGAAAGCGTTGTTCCGGGTTCTTCTCCAGGCAGCGCCGCACGATGCGCTCGAGAGCGGGAGAAATAAACTGGGCGCGGTTCGACAGTTCCGGGGGATCCTCTTTCAAGACGGCGGTCATGGTTTCGGCGGCAGTATCGCGGCGAAAGGCGCGCACCCCGGTGAGCATTTCGTAGAGAACAGCGCCAAGAGCGAAGATGTCGGTGCGGGCGTCGGATGCTTCGCCACGAACCTGCTCAGGTGCCATATAACTGGCCGTGCCCATGACCACACCGGCGGCGGTATGCTCGCTGGTGAGGGTGACGTCGTTGGAATCCTTCGCCGACTTCTGGATAAGCTTGGCGAGACCAAAATCGAGAATCTTGATACGCCCGTCGCGAGTGACGAAAATGTTTTCAGGCTTCAGGTCGCGGTGAACGATTCCCTTTTCGTGCGCAGCGGCCAGCCCGTGGGCGATCTGCACTCCATACTCGATGGTTTTGCGCTGTGGCAGGGCCGCCCCGTCCGCGGCAGCGCGCAGGCTATCGCCATCCAGGAGTTCGGAGACGAGATAGGGGGACCCATTCTGCTCGCCGATATCGTGAATGGCGAGAATGTTGGGATGGTTGAGGGCCGCTACAGCGCGCGCCTCCTGCTCGAAGCGGCGCAAGCGATCGCTTTCGCGCGCGAAGGATTCGGGCAGAATCTTCAGGGCGACATCGCGTCCGAGACGGGTGTCGCGCGCGCGGTAAACCTCTCCCATGCCGCCCGCGCCGAGCGGTGACTGGATTTCGTAGGGACCAAGTCGGGTGCCGGGAGTCAGGGGCATCTGGGCGGACATTATATCTGGACTTGGATTCGAGTCCATTTCTTGGTTCGTGGAACGATTATGATGGCATCCTGAGGGCGCTGGCGTGCACAGCCGTTTTTGTGGCTTGACCGTTCACACGGAGCGTGTACTAGTTTGGGCGTCAGCGGCTGCTGCGGTTGCATCCAACTATCCGAGATGAAATTTCTCGACTACTTCCGAACGCTGAAGTCGCCGGAGTTGAGGACTGCGTGGGTGGTGGCGATCGCTGCCGATACGCTTCAGCTTGCGGCGATGCCTCTGTTTGTGGCGGGAGGGATCTCTCCGGCCGAGGTGGGGCTGGATCTGATCGTTGCGGTAATTTTGATTCGGTTGCTGGGCTGGCACTGGGCCTTTCTGCCGTCGCTGCTGGCGGAGCTGGTGCCGGGGTTCGACCTCTTCCCTACCTGGACGGCGGCGCTGTTCTATGTCACGCATGAGCGAGTGCAGTCGAATGAGCCGGAGATCCTGCCGCCGGACCCGAGCTTCAAGATGCGGTAACGTCGACGCTCCAAGGTGATGCTTTTGCAGCAGAATTCCAAAGCCGATCACTTGCCAACGTAGCTGACGCGCCAAATTGAATTGGAGCCGTCGTCGGTTACCAGGAGAGAACCGTCAGGGGCGACGGTGACGCCGACTGGCCTGCCCCAGACCTGGCCGCTGTTGAGCACAAACCCGGTCAGGAAATCCTGATACTCGCCCGAAGCTTTTCCGGTCTGGTGCAACGGTACGCGAATCACTTCGTATCCGGCGCGAACGCTACGATTCCAAGAGCCGTGCTGCGCAGAGAAGATGTCGTCCCGATATTCGGCGGGGAACTGCTTGCCTTCATAGAAGGTCATCTGCATGGATGCGTTGTGCGCGGGCAGCAGGACGTCGGGCACGATCACTTTGTCCTTCAACTCCTGGCGCGCGCCTCGGTGACGGGGATCCTGATTGCCTCCGATGTACCACCAGGGCCAGCCGTAGAAGCCGCCGTCCTGAACGTGGGTGATGTAGTCGGGGACGAGGTTGTCGCCAAGCGCATCGCGTTCATTCACTGAACACCAGAGCTGGCCGGTCCTGGGATGGACGGCGAGACCACCGCCGGGGTTACGAATTCCAGAGGCGTAAACCCGCATGCCGGAGCCGTCGGGATTGAATTCCAGGATGTCGGCACGATTTTTCTCACCGGAATCATCATCCACATTGGAGCGGGAACCGACGCTTACGAACATCTTCTTGCCGTCGAGCGAGAATTGGATGTCGCGGGTCCAGTGGCCGCTTCCGTCGGGGAGGTTGGCGATATGCTCTGGCGCGCCGGTGGCTTTGGCATCGGCTGCACGATAAGGAAAACGAACCACGACATCGGGTTGAGCGACGTACACGTATTGCGGGTTGGGCCCGGGAGGATAGAAGGCGATGCCGTAGGGGTGCTTGAGTCCGGTCGCGAAGACTTGCATCTGCTCCGGCTTGCCGTCGGCGGTCATGCCGCGAAAAACGCGAATGCGGCCGGCACGGCTCTCGGCGAGGAAGATATCTCCATTGGGCGCTGTGCGAATCAGGCGAGGCTCGTCGAGGCCGGTGGTATAGAGTTCGACTTTGAATCCTGCCGGCGCCTGGGGCCAGACGTTCGAGGGTCGCGCAACCAAATCGGGACCATTATCGGAGGATTTTGTTGCCATTGGAGGAGGCAGGTCGTGAGGGGTGATCTTGTGAATTTTTCCCGGTTGCTCGAAACGGAAGTCGGTGAAGGGCGCAGGTGGCGGGGGAGCCTTGATAGGAGTGGAATTGTCCGCGGACGGAGCAGGCCTGGAGGCAGGAGACTCGGCTTGCGAAAGCCCGAGAGATTTCAGGTAAGTAACAATTTTCCAGCGTTGACTCTCGGGCAATTGTGACCAGGAAGGCATGCCATTCTCGGGAGCGCCCTGGGTAATGAACCAGAAGATCTCTCCTGGAGTGACGGATTCGATGTTGCCGTCCACCAGCGCGGGAATATTGGCGGAGCCTTCGGCGTTCTTGCCGTGACAGGAGGCGCAGTGCTGAAGATACAAGCTGCGGCCTTGCAGGATAGCGTCTTTACGGCCGGCAAAGGGATCTTTGAGAGCTCTGGCGGAAGCGGGAGCGTTATGAAAATTCCGGTTCTGAGCCCGCAGGATTGCGATCGAGAGAATTGCAGCGATGAATACGACTACGGCCGACGTTGCTTTCCGCACCTTCACCTCTGGAAGTAACCGAATCACCCCTGGGAGCGCGCCCAGGTGTACAAAGCATTGCAGGTTGTTCTTGGATGCAACAGGGCTAGAGAAGGCAGCAGCCCGGGAGCGAAGATTTCGGCTCAGCACTGAATGTGCTCAGGAAGAAAACCCATTCCGATCACGCGGGCGGGAATGCGACGCAGTACGGGAAAGCGGCGGATGAGCCGAACCGGAAGAGGAAGGCTGAGGGGACGGGCAGTTCCGAGAACGGGGCGGATGACATTGTTTTGCAAGAAGACCTGCATGGCCTGAGTGGCGCGAGTGGGAAACTCGCGCCGGCGTTGTACCAAATTGAGGTCGGCTTCGGTGAGCGCCCGTTGAGCAAGCTTGGATGCGAGCAGGTTGGCGGCGGCGACCGCGTCCTGGACGGCGAGGTTGATTCCAACTCCGCCGATGGGAGACATGGCATGGGCGGCGTCTCCGATGCAGAGTAGTCCGGGACGATACCAGCGCACGAGGCGATCAACGGCGACGGTGAGCAAGCTGATCTGATTCCAGTCCTGCAGTTGCTGAACGCGATCGTGAAAGGCAGGGGCGGCACGTACGATTCGCTCGCGAAAGGCCGGCAGGCCCTGATTCCGAATCTCCTGGGCGGTGCCCTTGGGGATAACGAGGGCGCACTGCCAGTACTCGTCGCGATTGATGGTGACGAAAATCTGGCCGGGCATGATGCGTCCCAGGGCCTGATTGACGTCATCGGGACTGCGGGGAATGCGCATCCACAGGACATCCATGGGAGCCCCGAGCACGGTGACAGGAAGCTGGGCGCGGGCTCGGACGGTGGAATGCCTGCCATCCGCGGCCACGGTCAAATCGGCCCGAATTTCCAGTGCGCCTGCGGCAGTAGCCGCTCGAACGCCAACGGTTACGCCGTTTTCCTGGATGATGCCGGTGACCTCGCTTTGCATACACAACTTGAACGATGGATATCGCTTTGCGTGTTCTGCGATGAAATCAAGGAAGTCCCACTGAGGCATGAACGCGATGAAGCGGCAATGCGTGGGCAGGTGACGGAAGTCGGCGAGGGTGACCGATTCGCTGCCGATTTGCCCGGTCAACTGGGCAAGTTCCTGGTGAGGACGTTGAAGAAACTCGTCGAGCAAGTTCAGTTCATAGAGCAGTTCGAGAGTGGAGGGATGAATGGTGTCGCCGCGAAAATCGCGCAAGAAGTCGGAATGTTTTTCGAGCACACACACATCCACCCCTTTGCGGGCCAACAGAAACCCCAGCATCATGCCGGCAGGGCCTCCGCCAACGATGCAGCAACGAGTCTGGATGTGCGCCGAACTTGCGGGCATCGCAAGGTATTAGACCACAGACGTTTTTTTCGAAGGGCGAAAGGGTCGCATACTCTCCAGGAGCAAGCCCGCGAGGGGAGTAGCGCAGAATGCTCTCCCCTGAGGCGTGAGGATTGGAATCAAGCGGTGGCGGCGAGGGGCCGGGTAATGGCCTGGCCTAGCGCCTTGAATAAAACCCTAAGCCGGTCGCGTTTGAGAGAAGGCGGAATTCCGTCGGGATGCTTGGCAAATACAAGTCTTGCAAGCGCGAATCTTTCCGCCGAGGTCAGGTCGATTCCGCGATGCGCAGCGGCATTGATCGGGTCGGTAAGAAACGCCTCGCGAAAAGCGTCATCGAGCACGGCAGTTCCGATCGCCGACTGGGCTCCGGAACCCGCCAGGCCGGGACAAATGCGCTTGGGGCAAATATAGTCCGCGATTTGCCGGCACAGGTCGGCGACCGCCGAGGAGCCTTGCGGATCGGAGACGGGAAATATTCTGAGTAACTCCGCGGCATCGGCGGAGGCGAAGGCGAAGCCGAAGTTCTGAGTGGTGGGTACGGGAGCACTCATGAGTTGCTCACAGAAGAGATCATCCGTGCAAGCGGCGCCAATGATGCGTGCGAGATTCATATATTCCTCCTGATATCAGTTCGATTGTGTTTCGAGATTCTTGAGTTCTGAAGCAGCGTCACGGAATGCCTTGAGGTCATCGCCATTGCGCCAGAACCCAAGGGCCTGGTTGTAATACGACCGCGCGCTGTGAAGATCGTTCAGTTGCCGACTGACGCGCCCCAGTTCGAGGTAAATCAGAGGCAGGTCGGGGGGAAATCCGTTTTGCAGGAGCGCTCCTCGAGCCTCGAGAGACAGCTTCCATTCCTGGGATGCGTGTTGGAGATCGCCGGCCTGCTTGTAAGCACTGGCGAGGCCGGCATGAATAAAGGGATCGGGGTAGAACTCGAGGGCCGAATGAAATGCGGCCAGCGCGGCATCGGGATGGGCTTCCGCGAGGGAAATTTCTCCCAGCAGGTTGTAGAAGCTGCTTTTGTTCCAGCCGCTGGGTACGGTGTCGCACCTGGCCTTGATTTGCTTGAGGACACTTCTGGCGCGGGGTAGATTTCCGGCATGTGCGAATAGAGTGCCCGCCGATACCAGATCCACGGTTTGCAGGTCCGCGGGAGGGGTGCTCAAGATAATGTTTGCGGCCCGTTGCGCCCGCCGCTTGTCGCCTTGCAGGAGGCGAATCCGGCCGAGGAGATACTGGCGAACGGTGAGTAGCTTGTTGTCGCCTGCCAGTCTGGAATGGTTGGCCTTCTCAAGTGCCTGGACCGCTGAGCTGAGCTTGCCTTCGTACAAGTCCACCACCGACAGGTAAAGGTCGGCGAGGTTGCGATCGTCGGCCGACCCCTGGCGAAACCTGATGAAGGCCTGGCGAGCCGCGTCCGGGTCGCCGATGCCCAGGTGGGCGAGTCCGAGTCCCCAATTCATCTCGGCATTTTCGAGTCCACGAGCCGTTGCCTGCTGGTAGAGAGCGATGGCCTCGGCGTAGCGGTTGGCACGCACGAGGAAGAAGAACAGGCCGGCGAATGCGGAAGAGGAGTTGGGGTCCAGTTGCAAAGCCTGGCGACTTTCACGGATTGCGTTATCCACCTGGCCGAGGCTGAAGTCCGCCATTGCCAGGTCGCGGCGGGCTTCTGGATCGTCAGGATACTGTTGAAGAAGGATTCCAAGCGCCTGGGCTGCTTCTTCATAACGTTCCTCAACGTTGAAGTATTGGGATTCAATCCAGAGTTTCTCGCGATCGGTCACTGTGGAGCGAAGTTGATAGGCTGAGAGAAATTCGTTGACGGCGAGTGCATTCTTGCCGACGCCCCAGGAATAGCATTGTCCCAATCGCAGGTGGGCCATGGCAAAGTTGGGATCGAGAGCGACCGAGCGCTTGAGGATGGCGACGGCGTCGTCGAGCTTCCCGCGCGACATCTGGTCAATGGCCTGAGAATAAAGCTGAAGGGCTTCCAGAGAGCCGGTAGTGACTTTGGCCATGGTCAAAGTAGGCCGGCCGGAAGGCGAATTGACTTCGCCGAGGTTGGCGCGAACCCTGGCAAACAGTGAATCGATCTGGGAAAAAAATTCGTCTCGCTTTTGTATTTGGACGCGGTCGGAAAAGAGCAGCAGGCCACGATCGGGATCGCTGGCACGAACGGTTATCTGAAAAGTCTGGCCTGCCTGAGCGATGCTGCCGCCGAGCAGGAGATTCAGGTTCTCCCGGCGGCAGAGCTCGCGAGCCAGGTCTTCGCCGATGTGAGCCACATCGGCTTTTTTCATTCTGGCCAGGGCCTCGTAGATGCGAGGGCGGGAGATGACATTGAATTGAGGTGACTGCTGCAAGGCTGCACTCAGCGCTTCACGTACGGCGCCATCGAAGCTGGGGCCATCTCCATAGACATCGAAATCAGCGATCAGGACAGAGCGCACGGCAGGTGTCGGCGCGGAGGGCTGAATTTCCCGGGTGGATAGTCCGGCGAGTACGGAGAGCAAGAGCGTCAAGAACCAGCGGACCGCGCGCGTGGCGGAGAATTGTGTCCGAATCTGCGGGAAGTGGTTGGAGATGCGGTGGTCGCTCGCAGGCCGAAGCTGCTGAACGTCGAGGAGCACCTGTTCCACATTCTGGTACCGCTGCTCCGGAGCTTTTGCCATCATGCGCATGACGAGGGCTTCGATGGAGGCTGGAACGGAAGAATTGAAAACCGAAATTCTTGCCGGGCGCTGATGGAGAATTCGATCCAGAGTGCCGGCCAGAGTGCTGGCGAGGAAGGGATTGAACCCGGTCAGGATCTCGTAGAAGACGACTCCCAGGGAGAAGATATCGGTGCGCTGGTCATAGATATTCTGCAAGAGCAGTTCCGGGGCCATGTAGCCCGGGGTCCCGGCGAGCGCCTCGGTATCCTCCAAAGTTGTGCTCTGACTGGAGCGGGGCAAATGGTGAGCGAGACCGAAATCGAGAACCTTCACATGCCCAGTCGAGTTGAGCATGATGTTCTCCGGCTTCAGATCGCAGTGGAGGATTCCGCTTTTGTGGGCTGCGGCAAGAGCTTCCAGGCATTGGATGGCGAGGGAGAGAAATTCGGCTTGGGAACAGGAGGTCCTGAAATGCTGGCGGAGATTCTGTCCCTCGACATACTCCATCACGAGATAGATCTGGTCATCCTGTTCCAGCAACTCGTGGATGGAGGCGATGCTGGGGTGGTTCAGCTGGGAGGCGCGCTCGGCTTCTCTGAGGAAACGATGACGAGCGGCAGGATCCCCGTGGAGACGGGCGGTGAGCCGCTTGATGGCAACCTGACGCTTGAGGCGCGTGTCGTAGGCGCGAAAAACTTCGCCCATGCCCCCGTTGCCGAGGCACTCTTCCAAGCGGAACCGTCCGACCAGATCGCTACCGGAAAGAGCGGCAGGGTTATGCGCAGCCGGAGTTAGCCCCATGAGGTCGGTCAAGCTGCACCTCGTCGAGCGAAGATAGGCGGGTCCGATTTTTGTTGGCCGGACAGAATAATTATCCGCTGCCAGTTCACGGGGCGGCGGGAATTCTCGGGGCAGGTGGGAGGAGGTTCCCGAAACGGGAGCCCGGGATGAACTTAATGGCCAAAAAGGAGACGGCAGAGAATGCGAGGCGCAAGGGCGGCGGCCGCGCCTGGACCTGCTTCATTGGCAACCCTGGGAGCCGCCAAATTCGGCACTGAAGTGCGATGCGGATACAATAGTTCCCGAAGAGGCTCGTTCATGTCATCTACCCGTACCGCACGTCCTGAAACCATGCCCACAGAAATCCCGGCAGTGCCACTTACCATCGAGGGCTACAGTGTGCTGCATCAGATGATGCGCGTGCGCTGGCCGGAATGGCGAAAGCTGCGGCGGGCGCAAAAGGCCGAGGTCACGCACGAGGCCACCGGGATTCTTTCCAAGATGGAGCGCAACGCCGGCGGACCTTCCGGTCTGTACTCACTGATCGGGCACAAGGGCGATCTCATGCTGGTGCACTTCCGGCAGTCGTTTGACGAACTGAACCAGGCAGAATTGAGTCTGGCGAGAACGAGCCTGGGGGAATTCCTCGAGCCCACGACGTCGTATTTATCCATCATTGAGCTGGGACTGTACGAGTCCAGCATGAAGACGTACCGGACGCTGATGGACCAGGGTATCGAGCCACACTCGGAAGAATGGAAGCGGGGCATCGCAGATACGCTGGCACGGCAAAAGGAAGCGATGCATCCGCGGCTTTATCCGGAGATGCCGAAGAGCCGCTACTTGTGTTTCTACCCGATGGACCGGCGTCGGGGCGAGGACAAGAACTGGTATACGTTGCCGATCGAAGAACGCGCGCGGCAGATGAATGAGCATGGACTGGTGGGCCGGCGTTACGCGGGCGAGGTCAAGCAGATCATCACGGGATCGATTGGGTTTGACGATTGGGAATGGGGCGTGGACCTGTTCGCGGACGATCCCCTGGTTTTCAAGAAACTGATCTACGAAATGCGCTTCGACCAGGTGAGTGCGGAGTATGCACTGTTTGGGCACTTCTATGTTGGGGTGCGATGTCCTGCGGCCAATCTGGCTGCGCTGCTGAATGGAGAACTACCCAAAGGCTAAGAGTTTGACGGCGCCTCGGCAAGACTGCAGGTGCGAATGCCGATTTCGATGATGGTGCGGTCGCCACTGGTTTGCACCTTGACGCCTTGCAGGTATCCGTCAGACTGTTTGACGAATTCTCTTTCCGACTTGCGCTGCCAATCGGGCAGTTCACGCTGGTAAAACTCGCAGACAATCTGCTCGGGGGTGGACGTCCAGTACTGGGCGGTGGCGCCTTTGAACTCACGATTGAGCAGGTGAAGCTCGGCGTCATACTGAGCGACACCGGACTCCAAGGGGGCGGCGCCGGGATACATCAGAATCCTGGCGAGGCGCGGATCCAGAGCGGTATCGCGATGGACATCGAGAGTGCCCCACGGGCTGCGAAGATGGATCTCTTTTGAAGAGATGCCGTTCACGAGATTTTTTTGCAACCTGCCGATGAAGCGGTGAATTCCGAAAAAGAGGACAGCGAATCCTGCGATGAAGATCAGGAATGGCAGGAGCAGGACGAACCATTGCGAGGCGCTGTCCATAGTCTGGAGAAATTATAGGAGGATTGGCGGCGGACTCGATTGCACTAAAGTTCAGGCACCAGCAGATTGGCCTGTACTTCCTTTGCTGGTATGGTTTTCTGCTGCCGTTGAACGGGACAATTCCAGGGAGGAAACATGGCAATTTTCGGGTTGATCGAATACCAGGACGCGAGCGCAGAGGTGCGCGCGGTCTATGACGACATCATGCAGACGCGGAAGACAGACTGGATCAACAATTTCTGGAAGGCCATTGCACACGATCCAGCGACGCTAAAGCGCACGTGGGAAGACATCAAGCAGATCATGGCACCCGGGGCGCTGGACCCGTTGACCAAGGAACTGATTTATGTGGCGATCAGCGTGAGCAACCAGTGCGATTATTGCATCGCCTCGCACACGACATCGGCGAAGAATAAGGGTATGACCCAGGAGATGTTCAAGGAGTTGATGGCAGTGGTCGGCATGGCGAATGAGACGAATCGCCTGGTGGCGGGATACCAGGTGGAGACTGATGAACAGTTCAAGGGTGGATTTTAGGCTTCGTCGCCGGCCCAGCTCTTTTCCGTTGCTTCTTGGAGCTGGTCTGCTTCTTGTGACTCGCTTTGTTGAGGGACGGAAAACGGAACTCGTGCAGGCGGAGATTGACTTTGCGGCCGCGGAAGGTTACGCCTTCGGCTTCGAGGCGCAGCCGCTGCTCAATAGCGGAATCGCCGCGCAGTTTGATTTCGCCTCCGGAACCGAGAATGCGCTGCCAGGGCAGGCCGAAGGAGCGACGCAGGACTTGCGCGACCAGGCGAGCCGCACCGGGACAACCGGCGCCGCGAGCGACCGCGCCGTAGGTGGAGACCTTGCCGCGGGGCACCATCCGAATGGCAGCAGCGATCTTCTGATGCGCACTGAGTGGCGTTCCAGCTGGAGTGTTTCTTGTCACCACAGGGCAACTTGGAGGCAACGAGCAGCGAAAAAGTCTGGAGAGCGGCGCCCGTTTAGCTAGGCGGCCGCTCCCTTAGGGAACGATTCAACGGCCTCTGCTTCGTTGTCGTAAACCTCGAAGACAGTGACCAACTTGGTGACCTGGAGAAGATCGCCAACCCGCTGCGTGAGATTGGCCAGTTTGATCGAGCCTCCGGCAGTATGCGCGGTGGTGAAGAGCGAAACCAAGGTTCCCAGCCCGCCGGAATCGATGTAGTTGACGCCGCCGAGATTGAGGACGATACGGTTGTTTTCGGTGATCAGTTTCCTCACCGTGTCGCGAAGCACGGCCGACTCTTCCCCGAACACCACGCGTCCATGACAGTCGACGATCAAAACGCCGTCCACGGTCCGAGTACTGATTCTGAGTTGCACAGGAAGCCTCCCTAGGCACTGCCGAGCAACGGCAGCCTTGCGGCCCAAGAGTAACGCGGGAACCCGCATAGCGCAAGGATTTCGTGCATGGATTGTGAGTAGCCCGGAAGCCCGGAGGGGGCGAGCGGCATCACGTATAATCGTGTTTCCGGATCATGAGCTACCAGGTTCTGGCGCGCAAATACCGCCCGCAGAAGTTCTCTGAAGTCATCGGGCAGGACCATGTCACCCGCACCCTGAAGAACGCCCTGGAACAGGGGCGCACCGCCCATGGATATATCTTCAGTGGACATCGGGGAATCGGAAAAACCACGATTGCCCGCATCCTGGCCATGGCGTTGAACTGCCGGGCCTCAGACAAACCGGCCCTCGAGCCATGTGGAACCTGCGAGTCCTGCACGGAAATACGGGCGGGGAATGCGGTGGATGTAATTGAGATTGACGCCGCGACGAACCGCGGCATTGACGAAATCCGGGAACTGCGGGAAGCTGCGAGATACCGCCCGGCGCGGGACCGGTTCAAGATTTACATCCTCGACGAAGCCCACCAGATTACGGACGCAGCGTTTAACGCCCTTCTGAAGACGCTGGAAGAGCCTCCGGGGCACGTCGTTTTCATGATGGCAACGACGCAACCGGAGGACATTCCGCAGACGATCCGCTCCCGTTGCCAGCACTTCAGCTTTCGTGCGGTGCGCTTCGAAGAGATCCTAGGGCAACTGCGGGAACTCTCGAATCGCGAACAGGTCGAAGCAGATGAAGATGCGCTGGCTCTGCTGGCCGAAGCGGGGGATGGTTCGATGCGCGACGCATTGTCGATTCTCGACCAAGCGATCGCTTCCAGCGACGGGCGGTTGACGGCTGAGTCGATCCGGCAACTGGTAGGCGCAGCTCCGGCGGGAGTGATGGAAGAAGTGATGGGAGCCGTAGCCCAAGGTTCGAGCGAAGAAGTATTGCGCCTTATCGACCGGCTGATCAGCGAGGGACACAGTCCGACGCATTTTGCGCGACAACTGGTGCGGTTCCTGAGAAATACGATCGTGGCCAAGGTGGCGGGTGAGGAGTCTGCGCTGCTGCAGATTTCCAGCGACGAGAAGAAGCGGGTGGGCCGGGTGGCGGCGCAATTCAGCGAGGAAGACCTGGCGCGGCATTTGCAGATCATGTTGCGCACGCATGGGGAATTGGGGTACCGGCAGGAGCAGCGGTTCCACCTGGAACTAGGGCTGCTGAAGATGACACATGCGCAGCGCCTGCTCCCGATCGAGCAGATTCTGAGCGATGCCGCGGTGTCCAGTGCTGGTTCGGGACCGAAGCCGGTTGTGGTGCAGGAGGCCAGGCGGGGCGAGAGTTCGGCTGCGCGATCGAGCGTGGTGTCTCCGTTTGCAGCAGACTCGGCACGCAAGACGGGATCGAAGCCGGAAATGTCTGCCGCTGAACATGGGCCGTTCATGGGACCGCGGGCAGTGCCGAGCAGCACGGCTGGCCCGGGCGTGGTTATGGGAGCGGCGGCACCGGCGCAGGCTCCGGAACCGGCAACCGCGACGGCCGCGATGGTTGAAGAACCTGGCGCGGGTCTGGATGCGTTGCGCGCTGCAGTACTGGGCGCGTTAGGCGGACACCAGATGTGCGCAGCGATGCTGGAAGGCGGCGAGTGGAGCATTGCAGGCAATGAAGTGGTCATCAAGGTAGCGGCGTCGAACACGATCATCGAGATGACGGTAGGCGCCGACGCGAAGAGGCTGACAGGGGCGGCCGCCAGCGGCGCCTTGGGAAGGCCGCTGAAGCTGAAGGTGGTTTCCGGTGGAGCGTCGCAACCGGTTTCGACGAACCAAAAGAGCATCGCAAATGGAGGAAGCCGCGGACGGGCCGAGCAGGATCCGGTGGTTCGCCGCATGAAAGAGAAGTTCGGAGCCGAGATCAGAACGGTCATTGACTATCGTCAAAAGCGATAGATGGGAGTTAAGAGGAAGTTATGGGCGGGTTCAATATTCAAGAATTGATGTCGCAGGCAAAGAAGCAATACGAGACCCTGCAGAAGAAGATGGAAGAGACGGTGGTGGAGGCGACTTCGGGCGGGGGCAGCGTCACGGTAAAGATGGATGGGCGCAAGCAGGTGCTGGGGATCAAGATCGATCCGGAAATCGTGAAAGATAGCGATCTGGAAATGCTGCAGGACCTGGTGACCGCCGCCGTCAACGGAGCAGGAAAGAAGGTGGACGAGGCCATGCAGTCAACCATGGGCGGAATGCTGGGCGGGATGGGCATTCCTGGGTTGTGAGTTCGCGTCGTTGAAAGTACTTCCCTGCCCACCGTTCGGAATTCTCTATGGCGAAATTTGCGGAGCCGATGACACGGCTGATTGACGAACTAAAGAAGCTGCCGGGTGTGGGCAGCAAAAGCGCGCAGCGGCTCGCGTTTCACATCCTGCGAGCGAGCGAGGAGGACGCGCACGGGTTGGCATCCGCCATTCACGACGTGAAAGCAAACTTGCGGCTTTGCTCAACCTGCAACAACATCACGGATGTGGACCCCTGTGTTTATTGCGCCAGTCCGACGCGCAACCAGCGAGTGGTCTGCGTGGTGGAGGAGCCCACCAACATCGCTTCCATTGAGAAGACAAAGCACTTTAACGGTGCATACCATGTTCTGCATGGCTCCATTTCGCCGTTGCATGGGGTAGGTCCGGAACAGTTGCGAATCAACAATCTTCTGCGCCGGGTAGAGGAGGGAGCGGTGGATGAAGTCATTATCGCGACCAATCCCACGGTGGAAGGAGAAGCGACGGCGGTCTATCTTTCGCAAAAACTGCGTCGTCCCGGGGTGAAAGTCACGCGCATTGCCATGGGGATTCCCGTGGGAAGCGACATTGAGTACACCGACGAAATCACCATGCTGAAGGCCATGGAAGGGCGCCGGGAGCTGTAAGTCCGAAGGCATGGCGGTTGCCAAGATGTGCAAGGGTTTGCCCACAGGAACGCCGGGTGCATTCCGATCAAAGGCAATCCTGTCGTCTTATCAATCGGTTACAAGCAACCCATCCATCGCTAGTTTAACCGCCCAGTGGTATACCGGTTGCATCCTGTCCTGAGGTGAGTACCCTCGCTCTCCTGCTTTGATGGCGCGAGGACGTGCCGAACGGGCAACCGATTGGCCACAAACTGCGACCAGTCAGCACCTGCGCGCCAGCTGCGCCGAGCTGCGATGTAACCGCATCTCAACCCGACGCCATAAGAAACCGGGCGAACCAGCCCGGTTTTCTTTTACTGAAGAGCTTCGGGATCAAGAAACAGGTTGGGTTCCTCATCTACCGGCAGGATGCCCTCGGGCATGGAGCCACGATTGTAGGTGGCCATGCGATTCTTCCATTTAAGAAAATCTGTGATGGTCTGGGGCTCGATGCGGATCTCCACCCGCCGCAAGCTGGCGAGGAGGAGATTCATCTCGTAACGGAATCCGGTGGCCGAGCGCTGATTGGTGGCGGAAGGGCGAACCAGAACAACCTTTCGGTTAAAGAACTCCAGCAATCCCCATTGCGGCGGAAGTTCGGAAAGGGCGAGCAGTCCCCGGGGCGCGAGATAGAAGCGTTCGCACCCGACTGCGATGGATGGCTTCTGCCGGAAGGGCTTGGCGCGATCGGCCAGAAAATCGTTGCGCGAGACCTTGCATTCGACGACTACGGAGTGGCAGGCGCGCTTCCAGCCAATGGCGTCGGGCATCTCCCCGCTCACGCAGGCCTGCTCCGAGAGAATGACGCCACATCCGTAGCTTTTGAGCCACTGTACCGCCTGCAGGACGAGTTGGGCGTGGGTCATAGCAACAAAGCTATACGACACCTCGCAGCCCAGCAAAGTAGCGGATGAGTTTCTGGAGAGAAGAGAGGTTGACGGTTCACGCCGGAGGGGCACTCAGTCTTGGCTTGGCAGGCGATCTCACGAGAGAAACTCTGAAAGCCCGTGCAGGTGCCCTTTTTACCACGACAGGACAGCGGCAGGTCAGTTCGAGGAGATGCCGGGCAGCGGCAATTCGTTCCGCCATGGCAGAGCGCGAGGAATAACCGGCCGCGTCCACGATCAGGGAGCCGTCCTTTTTGCGGACACGCAGACGGGTCACGCGGGAGTCGTGCTCACAATCCAGCGCATCGGCCAGGCGCAGCACAGCAGCGAGGCGGAGGACGCTCTGCCGCTCGAGCGGGGTGATTCGAGAAAGAGCCTTCTGTCCAGTACGAGGCAGGATGCCGCGATGATAGCGGGCAACAGCGGCAACCTGGCGCAACTCTTCGGTCTTCCACCCGAGGGGAGCAGCCAGGTCCGCGATGAGGCGATAGCTGGCCTTGTGATGGTTCTTCTCTCGCACGGACCGTCCGACGTCGTGCAACAGGGCTGCGGTCTCCAGCAGCGAGCGGGAGCACTCATCCTTGTGCCTCGCCCAGTTGCTGTCAATGAGAGTGAGGCCCTGGAGCAACAGGTTCGAGAGGAAGGCGACATGGGTCGCGTGCTGGAAATCAGGGTCGAGAGCAGAGGCCCAGAGGCGAAGCCTTTGCGATGCAATCTTTCTAATCTCCTGACCTTTGGGGAGGGCGTTGCGCCAAGTCTGCCAGCGAGAGTCTTTGCCGGTCATGGTCTGTTGGTATTTTTCGATGCGGCGCGTGCGCTCTTCCGCCAGTTTCGCGTGCCAGTCGGACCGGGACTTGGTATCCGGAAAAGCCTTGATCCGGGTTCCGGTGATCCACAAGACATCCAGGTCATGGACTTCTCCGAGCAAGTCCTGCATATCCTTCAAATCCGACTTCCACTCGGAGTGATGCTGAGGCAGGAAATTTTCAACGATGTAACGGAAGCGCTTGATCCCGATACGCAGATTGTGGAGAGCCACTTGGGAGCGGGCGCGCATGGCGCGACGATGAAGGTCATGCGCGGCGGTCCAACGTTCGAGCGCGAGATGCTGGAACAGGGCGCTTCCCTCTCGAAAGCGGCGGGCGCGCGCGGGGAGAATCCTGGCCCACTTCGCCCATTGCTTGCGATCGAAACTCTCGAGGGAGGCCGAGGCCTGAGTCTTGAGTTGAGCCTCCCGCTGCAGCAGGTAGTGCTGGAAGGCGTGCGATACGGGATCGGCGGAATCACCGAGCTTGGCAACCCACTCCATCATGACGTGTACATCCCGGAGTTCACCGAGGCTGCGGAACAGTCGGCGGCCAGCCTTTTTCATCTGCTTCCAACGCTTGTCGGGATCGAGTGCCATGATGCCATCCGCCATGGAACGGCAGCGGCGCAAGGCAACGCGTAAATCATGAACCGGGTCAGGAGCAAAATTGGCGGAGACGTTGTCGCATTCCTGAAGCACACGATGCATCCAGAAGGCGAGACCAGATTCACGTTGCGGGGGTTGCATCAAAACAGCGGTAGTGGCCACGAGGCGCTCACACTCCGATCCCGGTTGTCAGACCATTTTCGCCGTTAGGGAGCTGATCGTCCAGTTGTGAGGGAATTCAGCGAGTTGGAGGATTGGGCAACCCCATAGGACATGCGCAACCGGGCAGGCTTCTATTACCTCCGTAACGTGCAAGTAGCACCTTCCTCGCATTACGCTTAGCCCTGAGCACCAGCACAGGAGCCGGGTATCTCCACCGTAGACACAACCAAGGAAATCCGCAACGCCTCGGCGCGCGCTTTTGTGCACAGCCTGAACATCCTGGTGAAGTACGTTCGCCTGTATGGGTTTGAGCACAAGCGGACCGAAGGCCAATTCGAAACCACCTGGGCAGAATTGCAAAATGGGTTACCGAAAGGAGAGGAAGGCAGCTTCCTGCTAGGAGTCTCGGGCAACAAGCTTCTGCTGGATGGGATGCCCCTGGAAACGGGGCAGGCGGAACGTAGCTTCGCGCAGCTTCTGACCACCGCGGGGCTGGCGAGTATTCATTTCTCCAATCGAGTCACGATCGACGATTTCGCGCGCCTGGTGCGGGCATTTGCGGTGGGGGGTTCGCGCGCCCAGGACGTCGTCAAGCAAATCAAGGAAACCTTTGGCGACAGCAAGAGCGCGAGTATCCGAATCAACGAAGTGAGGTTTGTTGCGGCCGATCCGGCGACTGGGGAAGTGACATTTGCGGCGCAGATTGCGGCGCAGAGCCTGGGGCCGGAATTCAAGCAGTGGCTGAACGATCCGCAAAAATTGCTGCAGCTGATTGCTGCAGCCGAAGGGGCACAAACCGCTGGGGGCGGCGGGGCTCCGATGGGCAGTGTTCCCAGCGTGAAGGGTACGGGACCGGGAGGCCCTGGAAATGGACCAGGCGGGAGCCCGGGCGGAGGCGGAAACTGGACAGGCGGAGTGGTTCCGCTGCAGGAAGAAGAAGTCATACAAGCGATCCGCTTGTTGACCCGGTTTGGGGAAGCCAGTTCAGATCCCAACGTCAAGCCCGAAGCACTGCAGGCCGAACTGGGCAGCGTAGACGCCAACACCAAGATCAATTTGCAGCAACTGCTGGAAACCCTGGCCACAAAGGCAAGCTCAGAGACGACCGATACGCCGCTGCTGATGAAAGCGGCTGAGCACATGGCCATTCGCTTTGCCATGGAGAAATTCCAGAAGGGCGAAGTGAAGGTCAACGCCGTGCACCAGATGATGGAGCACATGAGCCGGCAGATGGATACGCTGCGGCAGATCCTGAGAATCCAGGAAGAGAAGATGAACAAGGCAGGGATTCTGGTGGAATCTCATGCCGACATCCTGGATCGGATGTTCTGGGCGGAAGTTCCGGAAGCCGGGAAGAAGAGCGTACTGCTTTCGAACGAAGCCCCCTGCGTGCCCGCGCGAAACGTCCGCCAGTTCCTGGAGGTCCTGCTGGAACGCGGGGACAAGGAGACTTCCGCGGCGATCCTGAAGAATTATTACGAGTGTCTCGACGCCAAGGATGCGGAGCCGCGGCGAAAGACTGCGATCGGCATCAGCCAATTGGCGGACCTGTTCACGGCCACCGGAACCGGAACTTTGGGGCCAGCGATCAGCAAGGTCGGGGAAGCTCTATCGAAAGAGTCGGATCCGGAGTTGCAGAGCCTGCTGAGCGCGGCATTTGTCCGGCTCGCGGCCGAAGCCAGCAATGCCAAACAGTACAAGGCCATCGGCGACGTTTGCAACGCGATGGAGGTGGTTGCGAAACAGCGTCCGGTGCTGGCGCAGGAACTGCGTCCCAGGATCGGGATCGAAAACCGGCTTCCGGAATTCATCGAAGAGGCGTTGCGCATGCCGCAGACGCCGCCAGATCTGCTTCAAGTCCTGAGCCGCACATCGCAGGCCGCAGTGGACCATCTTGCGGAACGATTCTTTCGCTGCATGCGGCGTGAAGAATGCGACCGCATGGTAGAGGTGGTAAGAGAACTGGGTTCGGATGCAACCGCGCAGTTGCGGGAGATGCTGCGCACGGGGCAGCCACGCCAAGCGGCTTCGGCGGTTGGGTTGCTGAGCCGGCTGGACGTTCCGACCATGCTTGAACTTTTGCCGGTACGCCTTCCAGAATGGAACCGTTTCTACCATGACGTGGTGGTGCGCCAAGTCGCATATGGAGCGGCGCACGATCGCGGCCGGTCTCTGCTGGAGCTTCTGGAAATTCTCGACCCCCTGGTATTGCCTCAGGCCATCGATGAAATCGGCATGAGTGGAGACCGGACCGCGGTGCCACCATTGCTTGTCATTGCCGAGGCAGGAGAGACCCACGGACGGTCTCCGCTGTTGCAGGTGAAGGCGGTGGAGTCTCTGGGCCGGCTTCGCGAGGCGGATGCGGTTCCGGTACTGCGAAACCTGCTGGAATCCAAGAAAATGTGGAAGTGGGCCAATCATCGCGAATTGCGGATCGCGGCCGCGCAAGCCCTGGCGAAGATCGATCCGCGGTATGGAAGCCAGGTGCTCGCTGATAGCGGACTGGAGCCGGCAGAACTGGCAGTGGCCCCGCTGGACGCAGCCCCGGCATGTCCGTGGGTACGGCAGCGGCGCTACGAGCGCATCGTGCTGCGCAAGACATTATCGGCCACCATCAGCAGTTCATGGGGGAAGTCGGGCTTACTGATCCGCGAACTGAGCCTGGGCGGCGGGATGGGGACCAAAGAGGACAACCTGAGAGTCGGTTCAGAAGCCAACCTGGATATTTCGTCCGGGGTGCGGCATATTCGAGCTCAAGTGCTCTTGCGACGCGCGCGGGTCAATGAGGTGGGATTCGAAATCGTCAACACGGATTTGGAAAGCCGGTACCGTCTTCGCAAGGTGCTGATGGAGTCTGTCGATTCGCAACCGGAAAGCAAGGGCGGAGAATGGGACGGATCTCGAAAAGCGTAGAAGTATTGATTGCCTCCTAGACTAAAAGCCTCTGCCAACATCGGCAGAGGCTCTTTTTTTTGGTTCGGAAGCGACTACACGACTTTTACGAAAATGATCACCAGGGTGTAGAGGGCGAGAGACTCGATCAGAGCCAGGCCGAGAATCAGGGCTAGCTGAATTCCGGGACGAGCCGCGGGATTGCGGGCCAAGCCTTCGGCCGCAGCGGCGGTCGCTTTTGCCTGGGCTAATCCGCAAACCGCAGAAGCGATAGCCATCGAGAACCCGGCGGTGATGGCGACCCAGTTGGTGCCTCCGGCCGCGCCGCCTTGCGCGAAAGCCGGCATGGCGAAGCACATCGCCGAGAGGGTCATGAACAAGTAGCTGAGTTTACGCATGGGTGTTTCTCCTTGTCGCTATGAATTGCCGCCAGTGGGTGGTTGACGTCATCCTCGTACAGACGCCCTCACGCTGAAACGGCTGGTTTCAATGTTTCAAGGTTTCACAGTACTTCCTTGAAACGTTGCAACACTGATACCTAGTGTTCTTCCGCCACTGCTCCGGACAGATACACCGTGGTCAGAAGAATGAAAATGTAAGTCTGCAAAAATGAAACGCCTATGTGCAGTCCCAGAAAAACGATCGGAACGCCGATCGGAACCAGCGAAATGAAGACCAGGGTGACCATGTCGCCTGCGAACATGTTCGCGTAGAGACGGATGGTGAGCGAGAGCACGCGGGCGAGATGGCTGATGATCTCGATGGGCACCATGAGCGGCGCCAGGACCGGCATGGGACCGGCAAAATGCTTCAGGTAAGCGATGCCGGCATGCTTGAATCCCTGGGCGTGATAGTAGAAGAAAGCGCAGATCGCGCATCCCAACGGCACGTACTTCACAGCCGTGGGTGATTCGAATCCAGGAATTACTCCGATCAGATTGGAGAGAAGAATGAAAAAGCCCAAAGCCATCAGAAAGGGCGTGTACTGCTCGCTGTGATGACCAATGATCTCGTGGCTTTGGCCTTCGATGAAGCCATGAGCGCCTTCGACGATATGCTGGAGCGCGCCCGGCTTGTCGACCGAGAGACTGGCGCGGACGGCTGCGAAAAAGACGATCAGGCCGAGGAAGACCAAGACTTCCATCGCGACCGAGTTCGAGATCGGCGCCTGAGGATAGGCAGGCTCGACGTGCAAAGCGCGCAGCATCGCGGTGACCGGCCCGGCGAGGGCGTGGTTCAGGATCGCAGTGAACCAGAGTTGTTCAGGCATACAGTTGTCTGACTAGAGCTTTACTTTTCCGCTTGGGATCTTTCTACAGGCCGCGAACTAACGCAACGTAAACCTCGTATGCGGCTTCGCACGCGATGGCAGCTACGGGCAGGAACAGGCCCGCAAAGAGCCCGTAGAGACTCGCGGGGGAAACAGTAAAGATAACATAAGCGGCAATCCCCATCAAAGCGTAGCGGAGCAGGAAACGGAGAACGATTCCCTTCCCTGAACGGCTGTCGCCGGTGCGGGTGATACGGTCCGCCAAACCGGAAATCACGCGCTTCAGCCACACGAAGTTCAAATACGCAACACCACAACCGCAGGCAAAACCCAGGCACACCGCAGGGCCGTAGCGAATCCAGAGCGGGACAATTGCCAGAATCGCGACCGCCAGCATGAAACGCGAGATGCGGCGCAACGCGCCGGAGTAGAACGACTCGGTCTGTTCGGCGAGAGGGAGATCGGGCTCGGCAGGGTCAGTCAAAGTTTGGCGCCCCGAGCAGGGAATCATCTCCAATTCCATACTTCTCTCTCAGGAACTCCTGCAAGCGGGGCGGGAGAGCTTCAGACAGTTCCTGCCATGTGATCATCTTGCAGCGTACCCTTAGACCGGCAGATTTGACGCAACGCATCACGGCGTACCAGCCTTCGCGCAGGTCAGGGCGGCGCGCATCCGCCATGACGCAGAACGAGCACTGATTCGCGTAGGCTCCGAGCACGTTGCGAATGAGTTGATAGCCGAGATATCGGTCGCCGCGAACAGGCAAGCTTCGACGATCGAAGACTTCAGCGAAATGCCGATAGGAATCGAGAATCGCTTTTTGTCGGCTCTGAAAATCGGTTTCGGTCAGCTTGGCCTCGATCAGTAAGTCGCCAATGCGAAGATCGACTTCAGTACGATCGAACTTGCCGTTTGCCAACGGTACACGGGCTTTGAAGCCGAACTGCAACGGCGGATCCCCTTCGACACCGAGCAGATTCAGTAAACCAGCTTCGGCCAGCGATCCCGGAAAACAAAAAACGTTCATGAGCAGCGCGTCAGAACTGGTACAGGAATCCAGTTCGCGCCAGCGGCGGTCTTCGCGTGGCAGAGCCGTTCTTGCCTGGGCATGGACTTTGTTCAGGCGACGGCGCCAATCGGGGTTCTGAAGAATGGCGCGGTAGGTCTCAGGAAGAAAGTTGCCGTGCTCGGAGTCATCTTCCGAGGGCACGTAGCACGGAATCGGGAGTTCCCCATAGCTGTTGCGGTGCGCCAGGTTTCGTTTGCGCGCGAACAACTGATTGCGATGGCTGAGTTCCCGGCGCAGGTTGAGAGCGGAAGAGAGCGATCCGAAATAGGCCTGTTCAGACATATTGGGGTGGGGCGAATGCTATACGAAGGCTACTTCGAACCAGAGGAACTGACAAGCCGAATCAGTTCCACAAAGCCGGCCATGCTGCCGAGAATCAAGCCCGGAATGTAGATCCAGTGAGTGCCCAGCCAGTGGTCGAGCGCAGTACCGATCAGCCAACCGATAAAGGTGGCGGCGGGGAAGATGACCGCGAGCTGGCTATAGCTGGCGAGCTGCACCCAAACATTTTTCTTGCCGGAATCGTCATTGGAAGCGGGATCGGAGCTCACGGCAGAGCTAGCGTATCAAGGACGCGGTGTTTGGATTTTGGAAGAAGCCCAAAGACCAATAGGTTGCGTGATTCACGATCTGGATGAAGGGATCCGGAAAGATTCCAATCAGGACCGTACCCAAAGCAGTGACGGCGAGCGCGGCTCGAACGCCGAAGCTGAGCGGCAGTTTGCCGGGTTCAGTGGATTCCCGCATGAACATCGCGTTGGCGATGCGCATGTAGTAATAGAGGCCAAACAAAGCGTAGAGAACGGCCAGAGAGGCGAGAACATAGTGGCCGCTTTCGATCAGGCTGAGAAAGATAAAGTACTTTCCGTAAAAGCCGGCCAGTGGCGGAATGCCTGCAAGAGAGAGCAAGAAAACGAGCATCAGGACGGCTTCGACCGGAGAACGGAAATACAGCCCGGCGATATCGTCGATGGTGTCGCCGATTACTTCGCGTTGGCGCAGCGAGGTGATTACGGCGAATGCGCCCAGGTTCATGAATGTGTAAACGAGCAGATAGAGCAGAATGCCTTTGAATCCATCGAAAAAGCCCGGCGAGCCGAAATTTACCGAGCCGAGAGCGACCAAGCCCAACAACATATAGCCCACATGCGCGATGGAGGAGTAGGCGAGCAAACGCTTGAGGTTGTCCTGGGTCAGCGCGGCCAGATTCGCCCCGGTCATGGTAGCGATGGACACGAAGACCAGAAAAGGGACCCAAACGGAGCGGAGAGGGGGCAATCCCCAGAGCAGGACGCGCAGCATCATCGCCCATGCGGCCGCTTTTACGGCGACAGACATGAAGCCCGTGACGCTGGTAGGCGCGCCTTCGTAGGCGTCAGGCGCCCACTGGTGAAACGGAATGGCCGCAACCTTGAACAGAAGCCCGGTCATAGTGGCCAGCATGGCGAGAATGGCTACGGGCTCAACCTGGCCCTGGTTCATCAGGATGCGGCGCGAGAGCATCTGCGCGATGAAGCCGAGATTGGTACTGCCGCTCAGTCCATACAGCAGCGACAGGCCATAGGCGAAGATACCGGAGGAGAAGGCACCCAGCAGCATGTACTTCAAGGCCGCTTCGTTGGAGCGGCGATCGCTACGCAGGAAGCCGACCAGGACGTACGTGGAGATCGCCATCAACTCCAGGCCGATGAACAAGAGCACGATGTCCATGGCTGCGGCCATGCACATCATGCCAACTACGGAGAACAACATCAGGGAATAGAACTCGCCGTGATGCTCATGCTCGATCTCCAAGTAGCGGACCGAGACCAGGATGGAAATGGCCGCGCCGGCAAGGAATAGATACCAGAAATAGAGCGAGAAATGGTCCACCAGCATGGAACCGGACAATCCGGCCTGGCTGGGCAGATTGGCAACGGCTAGTTCATGTTGGATTTTGTAAACGCCGCCGCCCGCAAATAGGATCCCGGCGAACCCAATGACCGCGTTCAGCCACTTCGACTGAGGCTCCTCCAAAAGAAAACAGTCCATCAGGAGAATGGCGAGAGCAAACAAGGTCAGCAAAATCATCGGCAGCGTCAGCAGATAATCGGTGCGGCTGAAAAATAGAGTCATGCTGGCCGGCACTAGCGCGTCTCCTTGGCCATCGTGGTCTGGTCAGACTTTCTTGACGCATTCGTGGGAACGGCCGATGTCGGATATCCGGGCCGAACCGTCTGCACAATCTGATTTACCGGCTGCTCAAGAATTTCAAAGAAAGGCTTGGGATAAAGGCCGATCCACAGGGCCATGATGATCAGCGGCACGAAAGTGAAAACTTCGCGCGCGGTCAGGTCGTGCAGCTTTTCATTCTTTGGATTAGTCACCGTGCCGAAGAACACCCGCTGGTAAAGCCAGAGCAGGTATGCGGCGGCAAGAACGACGCCGGGAACGGCCCAGGCAGCCCATCTCCAGTTCTCCATGAAGGCGCCCTGGAGGATGGTGAACTCGCCGACGAAACCGTTCAGCAGCGGCAGTCCCATCGAGGACAGGAACATGATCATGGTGATGGTGGCGTAAACGGGCATGACGTTGGCTATCCCACCGTACTCAGCGATTTCGCGTGTGTGCCGCCGCTCATAGAGAATACCGACGATCAAGAACAGTGCGCCCGTGGAGATGCCGTGATTAATCTGCTGGAGCACCGAGCCGCTGATTCCGGCCGGGCTCAGGGCGAAGATGCCCAAGGTGCAGAAGCCCAGGTGGCTGACTGAGGAGTATGCCACGAGCTTCTTCATGTCCTTCTGCATGAGGGAGACGAGCGCGCCATAGATGATTCCGATGATGGAGAGGAAGATCATCCAGCCGCGTGCCGTCATACCCAGGAACGTACTGGAACTCATCAGAACCTGCGGGAAGAACGGCAGCGAGAATCGGATGAAGCCGTAGGTCCCCATCTTCAGCAGAACGCCGGCCAGGATGACTGAGCCCGCCGTCGGGGCTTCCACGTGGGCGTCAGGCAACCACGTGTGGAACGGGAACATGGGAACCTTGATGGCAAAGCCGAGGAAGAATCCCATGAACAGCCAGCCCGCATAGTGCAGCGGAATCAGCGGCGCGGTTTTGTAAAGCTCAGGAATCGAGAAGGTGTACACACCGGTCGCGTTGTGGTGATTGAAATACAGGAACAGGATGCTCAGCAGCATCAGCACCGAGCCGAACAAGGTGTACAGGAAGAACTTGATGGCTGCGTAAAGCTTTCTGGGGCCGCCCCAGATGCCGATGAGCAGATACATCGGCACCAGCATGGCTTCCCAGAAGACGAAGAACAGGAAGAAGTCGAGCGACATGAAGACGCCCAACATGCCGGTCTGTAAGACCAGAAACCAGATGTAGTATTCCTTGACGCGAACTTCGATCGCGGTCCACGACGACAGAATCGAAATGAAGCCGAGCAACGTGGTGAGCATGATGAGCAGGAAAGAAATGCCATCAATGCCCATGTAGTAGCCGGCGCCAATCGTAGGGATCCACTGGTTGGGGACGCCCTCGATGAACTTGAAGCCGGGCATAGCGCGCTGCGCCCAGAACATCGGCACCAGCGGCAGCGAGATGAGGAATCCGGCTACGCCGAAAATGTTGGCGATCCAGCGGATGGCGTCCTTGTTCTCCTTCGGCACAAACATGAGAAGGAACGCGCCCAGGAGCGGCGTGAACAAGATGATGGAAAGAATGTGACTTTGCATAAAAGCAGTTCTCAGTTCTCAGCCGATATCCGGCAACCTGAAATTACCGCCATGCGTAATACGCTATAAATCCCGCCAAGCCGGCAACCATGACCAGCGCATACCACTGAACGAGTCCCCATTGGACTAAGCGCGCGGGATACGACAGCATGCGCGCGAGGATCGCGGGGCCGTTCACGAATAGTCCGTCAATGATCCACTTGTCCCACCAGCTGGAGAGCGTGCCGGCGAGACGCGTGGTCCACCCGGCGCCATTCACGGTGCCGTCAATTACATGAGAATCGAACCACCACGACGCTTCTCCGAGGCCCATCGCACCCAGACGCGTGTTGCCGATCTTCTTCCGCCCGGTGAAGAGATAGTCGTAGCCCTCGTCGACGTAATACTTGTTGAGCAAAGTTGCGTAGACGGGAGGAGCAGCGACGGCGATAGGCTCGGGGTAATCCTTGCCGGCGTGGCGATAGGCTTTCCATGCCATGCCCCAACCCGCGGCAGCGGCGCCCACAGATAAGAACATCAGCAGGTACTCAGTGCCGGAAGTGTGCTCGGCTTCTTTTTCTCCGGCGGCTAATTGTCCGGCCTTACCTCCTTCTTGCAGGACGGTTTCTTCGCGCGCGAAGACCGGTTCAAGAAAAGCGCCGAAGCGATTCGAACCGCCGAGGCTATGAGGCCATCCCAGGAACCCGGCGAAGATCGCGCAGAACGCCAGGATCATGAGCGGCACGGTCATGGACTTCGGCGACTCATGGATGTGGTGCTCCACTTCATGGCTCATGCGGGGCTGACCGTGGAAGGTCAGATACATCAGCCGGAACATGTAGAACGCCGTCATCAGCGCCGTGCCGTAGCCGATCACCCAGAGCCAGATGTAGGCACCATGCTCGGAACTCCAGGTCTGCCACAGGATTTCGTCTTTGGAGAAGAATCCGGCAAAGGGAGGAATTCCGGCGATCGCCAGCGTAGCGATGAACATGGTCCAGTGCGTGGTGGGGATGCGCTTTTCCAGGTTGCCCATGTTGCGCATGTCCTGTTCGCCGCTCATGGCGTGAATCACTGAGCCGGAGCCAAGGAACAGCAGCGCCTTGAAGAAAGCATGAGTGAACACGTGGAACACACCGGCGGCAAAAGCTCCGACACCAAGCGCCAGGAACATGTAGCCGAGTTGCGAGACCGTGGAGTAGGCGAGGACGCGCTTGATGTCGTTCTGGACCAGCCCGATCGAGGCGGCAAAGATGGCGGTGAGGGCACCGACGATGGCCACAGTCTTCATTGAGGTCGGAGCGAGTACGAATAGAGCATTCGAACGGGCCACCATGTACACGCCCGCGGTGACCATGGTCGCGGCATGGATGAGCGCGGAGACTGGCGTGGGACCTTCCATAGCGTCGGGCAGCCAGACATAAAGAGGAAGTTGGGCCGATTTGCCGCAGGCTCCGACGAACAGGAGCAGCGTGGCGGCGGTCAGGACGGGGTCGCCAATGGCAAAGTGTCCGCTGCGGGCGATGTGGTTGACGTCGATATAGCGCAGCGTGCCGAAGTACCAGGCGATGGTGAACATGCCCAGGAGGAAGCCCGCGTCGCCGATTCGGTTGACGATGAACGCCTTGTTGGCGGCGGTACTGGCAGAGTGGCGATGGAAATAGAAGCCGATCAGCAGGTATGAACAGAGGCCCACGCCTTCCCAGCCGACGAACATGAGAACGTAATTGTTCCCCAGAATCAGCGTGAGCATGGAGAACATGAACAGATTCAGGTATCCGAAAAACCGGTAGTACCCGCCTTCATGCGCCATGTATCCGGTGGAATAAATGTGGATCAACATTCCCACGCCGGTTACGAACAGCAGCCAAATCGCGGAGAGGGGGTCGAGCAGGAAGCCGGCATCGGCGTGGAAGGCGGCTGGAGTGCCGTCGTGCGTGGGGTAAGTCAGATGTCCGGTATCGGTACCCAACCAGGTGTACAGAATTTTTTCGAACGGCTTGCCGGGACTCGCGGCGGCGTAGGTCGTGTATTGCAATACGGCGCCGACTGCTACGAGAAATGCCAGGACGACCACGCCGACGCAAACTGCATTCACTGCCGACTTCTGCAACTTAGGTCCAAAGAAAAACATGGTTGCCGCGCCGAGCGCGGGCAGCAACGGTATGAGGTAAATGTGGTCGAGGAAGAACATTTTAAAAGTCAGTCGTTAGCACTTAGCAATTGGCACTTGGCCATCAAACTCTTGTTACCGACTCACTAAGAACTCACCACTTCATCAGATCGACTTCGTCCACGTTGACGGTTTCTTTGTTGCGGAAGAAAGCGATCAGAATTCCCAATCCGACGGCGGCTTCTGCGGCAGCGTCGGTGATGACAAAAATTGAAAATACCTGGCCGTGGATGCCGTAGAGCCGGGAAAACGCTACAAGGTTCAAATTGACGGCATTCAGGATCAACTCGATCGACATCAGCACGATCACCACATTGCGACGCGTCAATACTCCGATCACGCCCAGGATGAACAGGGCGGCGGCAACAACGAGATAGTGAACCGTGGTGATTGGAGCCATAAAAACCAGCACTTAGCCTTTAGCAGTTAGCATTTGGCCGTCACGTTTCCTTCCCAACACTGCCGACGGCTAAATTCTTTTCTTTGCCATTACTACCGCTCCGATGATCGCGACCAGCAGCAACAACGACGCGATTTCGAAGGCGAACAGATAATTTCCGTACAGCGACAACGCGACTTCCTGGACATTTGACTGCTCGGGAAGCTGTGCCTCCTGGATGGGGAACATGTACTTCCCTTTCAGGTAGACCGCCATGAACAGGCCGAGCAGCGCGGCGGCCGCGATCATGCCGACCAGCCATTGCTTGTTAAATTGATCTTCCTTGGCGGCGCGATCGAGGTTCACCAGCATGATCACAAACAGGAACAGCACCATGATGCCGCCGACGTAGAGGATGATCTGCACGCCAGCGACAAAGGGCGCGTAAAGCATCAGGTAAAGACCGGCGACGGCAAGCAGGGTCAGGATCAACGCAAGAGCGGAGTGGACGGGATTCCGGCGCGTGATGACCAGGATTCCGCCCAGGACAGCAAGCCCGGAAAGAAAGTAGAAAAAGAAAGTTGTGGCCACCGGGGTCATTACCAGATCACCCCCATGATGGCGGTGAGGATAAGGACACCGACGGCGATCGGGAGCAGGACTTTCCATCCCACCTTCATGAGCTGATCGAAGCGATATCGCGGGAACGTCGCGCGATACCAGATGTAGAGATACATGAACCCGGCGACCTTGATGCAGAACCAGTAGATATCGAAGACGCGATCGCGAACTGGGGGCGCGAAGAGGGTCAATCCTATCAGGCCGAGGACGATGCCAAACCCTGCGAGCCCGATAGTTTGAACCCGGAAGTACGGGTGCTTCGGCATTCGTGCGACGCCGATGAAGCAGAATACCGCCAGGGCAAGGAATGTGAAGCCCGGGAACAAGGAAAACACCAGGTCCCAGGTCTCTCCGGCCAGCAAATGCGGGAAGGGCCGCATCCATCCCCCCAGCCAGAGTGTCACGGCGATAGAAGAGACCGCGATCATCGCTGCGTATTCACCCAGCATGAACAAAGACCAGCGCAGCCCGCTGTACTCGGTATGGAAGCCGGCGGTCAATTCGGACTCGGCTTCGGGCAGATCGAAGGGGGCGCGGTTCGTTTCCGCGACCATGGCGATCGCGAAGACGACAAACGCGATGAAACCGAGCGGGAAAAACTTGAACAGGAACCAGGTTTGCTGCGCCTGTTGCGCCTGCACGATACCAATCATGCTCAGGGTGCCGGTGCCAGTCTTGTTCAAACTGGTCATCAGGACCGCCGAGACCACCGCAAGCCCCATCGCGACTTCGTAGGAGACCATCTGCGCGCTGGAGCGCAGGGCGCCGATGAGAGGATAGTGGGAATTTGAGGCCCAGCCTGCCATCACAACGCCCAGAACGCTGAGGGACGAAACTCCGAGCATGAACAGAATGCCGATGTTCAGGTCCGTAATCGCATGCGTGGGGCCAAAGGGAATGACGATGTAAACGGTGAACGATGCGCAGAGAATGATCAGCGGAGCGATCCAGAAGACGAACTTGTCGGCTTGCGCGGGAATGATGTCTTCCTTGGTGAGAAGCTTGAGCGCATCGGCAATGGGTTGCAGCAGCCCGTGAGGGCCTACGCGCATGGGGCCGAGGCGAATCTGAAAGTGCGCAAGCGCCTTGCGCTCGAGCCAGTTCATCGCCATCACCGCTACCGACACGCCGCCGAACACGACGAAGATATAGACGGTGGCCCAGAAAAAGTTCCCGGCCTGGCCCGGGGTGGCGTTCATGTCGAGGTAGGACTTGATGTAGTCCAGCATCAGCGATCCACCTCACCGAGAACGATGTCGAGTGTGCCGATGACGGCAATGACGTCGGCGACAAGCTGTCCGCGCACCATGAGATCGAGAGCTTGCAGATTGACAAACGACGGCGGGCGGACACGCACGCGGTAGGGTTGCGTGGACCCATCGCTGACGATGAAATATCCGAGCTCACCCTTGGGGGCCTCGATCGAGTGATAGATCTCGCCGACCGGAGGCTTAATGACCTTGGGAATCTTGGCCATGATCGGGCCTTCGGGAATGCGTTCGATCGCCTGGCGGATGATGCGCAGCGACTGACGCATCTCCTCCATGCGCACGATGTACCGGTCGTAGGTATCCCCGTTCTGGCCGATGGGTATTTCGAAATCGAAGTCGGAGTACGCGGCGTATGGCTGCGCCTTGCGGATGTCCCATTTCACTCCGCTGGCGCGTAGCACGGGGCCAGTCACGCCGAGCGCGATGCAGTCGTCTCCGGAGATGTAACCGACGCCCTTGGTTCGCTCCACCCAGATGCGGTTGGTAGTGAGAAGTTCTTCGTATTCATCGATCTTTGGAGGAACGAAGTCGAGGAACTTCTTCACATCGTCCTCGAATCCTTCGTAGGTTTCGTACTGGCAGCCGCCGATGCGGAAGGCGTGCGTGGTCAGCCGGGCGCCACAATACTTTTCGAAGATCTTGAGGATCTCCTCCCGGTCGCGGAAGGTATAGAAAAGTGGAGTCATGGCCCCGATATCGAGGGCGTGCGTCCCCAGCCAAAGCATGTGACTGGCGAGACGATTCAGTTCCGCGAGGATCACGCGAATGTAATTGGCACGGGGCGGGGCTTGCACATTGAGGATCTTCTCTACGGCCTCGCAGTAACCCAGGCCATTGGAGACGGCCGCGACATAGTCCATGCGGTCCACGTACGGATTGAACATCGTATAAGTACGATGTTCTGCGATCTTTTCCACTCCGCGGTGCAGATAGCCGATCACGCACTCGGTTCCCAGGACTTTTTCGCCATCGAGCTTGAGAATGACGCGCAAGACCCCATGGGTCGCGGGATGCTGCGGCCCCATGTTGATGATGAGCTCGTTGGAATCAAGGAAGGTCTTGTCAGGCTGTCCGAGCTCGAGATGCGAGAGGTAAGTGGTGGGGTCGGTCATGGATTATTGGCCGCTCTCGATTCCGAGGTTAATTTGGACCCACTCTTTGTCCTGCTGGATAATTCCGTAATCTTTTCGCAGCGGATGGCCCTTCCAGCCATCGGGAAGCAGAATGCGCTTGAGGTCGGGGTGCCCCTCGAAGGTGATGCCGAACATATCGAAGACTTCCCTCTCCAGCCAGTTTGCAGTAGGCCAGATCGAGGTGGAAGTGGGCAGAGATTCGCCGTCGCCAAGCTGGGTCTTGACCCGTACGCGCTCGTTTTTCGAAAAGGAATAAAGAATCCAGATGAGGTCGAATTGTTTCTCGCGCTGAGGGTAATGGGCGGCGGTAATGTCCACGCAATAGTCGAATTCCTGTTCCTGGCGCAGGATATTCAGGACATCCATGACGGCAGCGGAGTCGACTACCAGATAATTCTGGCCCAGGTAGGTACTAGCCTCGCGAATCCCGGAGCCGTAGGTCCGTTTTAAGCTGGAGACCAAGGGAGAGTCCCATGCTACAGGGACCGGCCCGGCGGGTTTCGCAGGAGCTGCAGGAGGCTCCGGCTTCGCCACCGCGGGCGGTGGGGATGCTGGCCTGGGGGTTGCCGAAGGCGAAGACTGATTGGCGGGCGGAGTTGGTTCCACCGAACCCGAAGGCTTGCCCGCCGCGGGGTCGGGCGGTGTAGTGGGCGGTTTCGTTTCCTCAGCCATAGGTGCGAAGGTTACGGTAATGACGCCGAAGTAGTCTCTGGAGAACGTTAACTTCTAGCAGCTTGTTACTACTCTGTCAACGATAACGAGTCACCAAAACCTGTGACCTTGCTCACTCACTTGCGCGCCGACTGCAGCTGTTCAATCAAGTCGCGAATCCGCTCCGCATCCCGCTTGCGGTGGCCATGACTGAGAACCGGATTGGTCCCGCCGGCAGAGTCGATTCGAATATCGGACCAGAAAATCCCGGTCGAAATCTGTACCGAGGCAACAGCCGGAATCGCAATGCTTTCCTGGGTGCTTCCGAACATGCGCGGCTTGACCCGCAAAACGTGCTGGGGAGTCACCACAATGCGAGTGGGAAAGAGCAGGTTGCCCCGGGTCCAGCGGCTCGCCACAAAGGTCTCGGTCTGGTTCGCGCTGACTTGCATTCCGGTCCGGGACTAAACCCACTCCAGGGCGCCTTTTTTCCAGATCCAGATGTATCCCACAATGAGGATCAGGAGAAACACCAGCATCTCGATGAGGCCGAAAAGGCCCATTGCCTTGAACTTCACCGCCCAGGGGAAGAGGAAGATAGTTTCCACGTCGAAGACCACGAATAGGATGGCCACGATGTAATAGCGAACGGTGTAGCGGCCGCGAGCGTCGTCCACGGGATCGACGCCGCACTCATACGGCATCAACTTGGCGCGGTGAGGATTGTCCGGACGGACCAGCTTGGCCAGCACCAGCGTCAGAGGAATGAGAATTCCTACGACACCAATAAAGATGAAGATAGGAATGTAGTTCTGCGGCATTTGCCTCCTCAGGACTAGTGTCGGCTACGTTCCAAAAACGTGGAGCCGCTTATAGTACCGCCGAGTGCTCCAGGCTTCAAGGAGATATGACACATTTGACATCGGCCAGCCGGCGAAGGAATCGCGCGAGGCGGTTGTTTATAATCGCTGGTTTCCACATTCAAGACACCAGCAAGGGAAGAACTTGGCGTTCAACGAAGAAATCTACGATTTACGGCGGAAGAAACTGAAGCAGATCGAAGCGCTGGGGCAGGAAGCATACCCTCGCCGCTACGAGTTCACCCACAACATTCCTGAGATTCTCGCGGAATACGGAACCAGAACCGGCGAGGAGCTCGAGGCCAACCGGGTGAGCGCCCGAGTCGCGGGGCGGATCATGGCGATCCGACTGATGGGGAAGGCCGGATTTGCCCACCTGCAGCAGGGCGGTCAGCGGTTGCAGATTTACGTGAAAAAAGATGCGGTAGGTGAAAAAGGATTCGAGCTTTACAAGCTGCTGGACCTCGGCGACCACATTGGCGCGAGCGGATACCTGTTTCGTACCCGGACGGGCGAGTTGTCGGTTCATGTGGAGGAGCTGACTTTCCTGTCGAAAGACCTTTTACCGCTTCCGGAAAAATGGCACGGCTTAACCGATGTTGAGCTCAGGTACCGGCAGCGTTATGTGGACATGGTAATGAACCCGGAAGTCCGGGAAGTTTTCCTGAAGCGGAGCAAGCTGGTGCAGTCCATGCGGCGCTTTCTGGAGTCGCACGGTTTTGTGGAAGTCGAGACGCCCATGATGCAGCCGATTGCCGGGGGCGCGGTGGCACGGCCGTTTGTCACGCACCACAACACGCTGGACATGGATTTGTACTTACGGATCGCTCCCGAGCTGTACTTGAAACGGCTGACGGTGGCGGGACTGGACCGCGTATACGAAATTAACCGGAACTTTCGCAATGAGGGCATCTCGACCCGCCACAATCCGGAATTCACCATGCTCGAGTTCTACCAGGCGTACGCCAACTACCGGGACGTGATGGAGTTCACCAAGGCGCTGATTATCCAGATCGCCAGAGACGTCACCGGTGGAACCAAGACCAATTGGCAGGGTCAGGAAATTGAATGGGAAAACTGGCGGGTCTTGACAATGCGCGAGGCCATTATTCAATACTGGCCGGAAGCGGCCGGAGCGAAGCCCGCGATGGCGGATTTCGCGAGCAAAGAATCGGTGAAAGAGCTCGTGACGAGGTTCAACCGGAGTCATGCACATATTGCGTATGATCCGAACGAGCCGGCGGGGAAGACGATTGCAAATTTGTTCGAAGCGGCGGCCGAGGAACACCTGGTGCAGCCGACCATTATTTATGAGTTTCCCACGGTTGTTTCGCCACTCTCGAAGCAGAAGCCTGACGAGCCGGACTGGACCGAGCGTTTCGAAATCTACATTGGCCAAATGGAAATCTCGAATGGGTTCAGCGAACTCAACGATCCGGAAGACCAGCGGCGCAGATTCGAACAGCAACTGGGCGAGCGCGAGCGTGGCGACGAGGAAGCGCACGAGATGGACGAAGACTATATCCGCGCCCTGTCGTATGGCATGCCGCCGACGGGAGGAGTCGGCGTTGGGGTGGATCGGCTGGCCATGCTGCTCACGGAATCTCCCACGATTCGCGACGTGATTCTGTTCCCCCTGCTCCGTCCGGAGACGAAGCCGCAGGGAGAGGGAGAATAGTCTCACTCTCGCCACAGGTTTTGCAGCGAGCGCACTCCGGCACAAATCCTCGGACATCAGGTAAGATACTTCGCGCCGCATGAACCGTGAATATCTGAAAGCCTACAGCCACGAACTGCATCGCGACATGGAGATGCTGGTATTTGGACACGAGGGCTTGCCCATGGTGGTGTTTCCCACCTCGATGGGCCGTTTTTTTGAATATGAAGACCGGGGAATGATCGGGGTGCTGGCCGGCAAGATCGAGAGTGGACAGTTGCAGGTGTTCTGTCCCGACGCGGTGGATACCGAGAGCTGGTACAACAAGAACGTGCATCCGCGAGTGCGCGTTCTGCGGCACTTGCAGTATGAACGGTACCTGCTGCACGAGATGATGCCGTTTGTGCGGTGGAAGAACCCTTCTCCGCAGATCGGCGTGACGGGGTGCAGTTTTGGCGGATATCACGCGGTGAATTTCGCCCTGAAGCATCCGGACCTGGTATCGCATTGCGTGCCGATGAGCGGGGCTTATGACATCCACCAATTTCTGGACGGGTATTACGACGACGATTGCTACTTCAACTGCCCGGTGGATTACGTGCCGAACATGAACGATGACTGGTTCCTGAGCTGGTATCGGCAGATGAAGATCGTTCTGGGATCGGCCGATTGGGACATGTGCCTGGACCAGAACGTGAAGCTGTCCGCGATGCTGAACGCGAAGTCGGTCCCCAATTGGCTGGATGTCTGGAATGACAACTCGAAGCATGACTGGCCTTTGTGGTTGCGGATGGCTGGGAAATACTTCTAACCACAGAGGACACTGAGGATCACTGAGGAAACAAAGTCAAATCCGGTGGTTCGTTGAGGAACTAAGGTCTTAACCACCAAGGACGCCAAGTATCACGAAGGAAGCAAAACCTGGAACGCAGAGAACTGGTCGCAGAGAGCGCAAGAGCGAAGAGAACGTCGTAATAACACGAGGTCGGTTATGAACAAGAAAATTGGAATCCTCTTTGGGATGGAGAATACGTTTCCGGGGGCAGTGGTTGAAAAGATCAACTCGATGAAGGTTGAAGGAGTCACGGCCGAATTCGTGAAGCTGGGCGGAGTGAATATGGCTGCACCCAGCGGCTATCGCGTGATCATTGACCGCATCTCGCAGGATATTGATTTTTACCGGTCCTATCTGAAGAACGCCGCGCTGAATGGAACGATTGTGATTAACAATCCCTTCTGGTGGACAGCGGACGACAAATTTTTCAACTATGCGCTGGCGAGCAAGATGGGAGTGGCGATTCCGCCCACCGTGCTGCTGCCGCATAACCAGCATCCCACGGGAACGACGGACCAGTCGATGCGGAACCTGATATTCCCGCTGAACTGGGAGGAAATCTTTTCTTATGTGGGATGGCCCGCCTTTCTGAAGCCCTACGACGGGGGCGGGTGGAAGAACGTTTATAAACTGCATTCGCCAGAGGAGTTCTTCAAGGCCTACAACGAGAGCGGGCAGCTCTGCATGACTCTGCAACGGGGCGTGGAGTTCGAGGAATACTTCCGCTGTTACGTGATCGGGCAGGAGAAGGTACACATCATGCGCTACGACCCGAAGCTCCCGTTTCATGAGCGCTATGTGAAGGGGAACCCTCCGCCGTCGCCGAAGATGAAGGAGCGCATAGAGAAAGATTGCCTTACCATCTGCCGCGCTTTGGGATATGACCTGAACACGGTGGAGTTCGCAGTGGAAGGTGGCGTGCCGTATGCGATCGACTTCATGAATCCGGCGCCGGATGCGGACGTGAATTCAGTCGGCCGGGAGAATTTCGAATGGGTGGTGAATGCGGTGGCGGAACTGGCGGTGAAGAAGGCGTTGAGCGAGGAGGATCCGGCGAAAGAGTTGCGGTGGTCGGCATTTTTGTCTGGAGTAGGACCGAGCAAGGCGGCAACAAGAAAGAGCAAGACAGCTACAAAGTAGGAGCTTCGTCCCTTCGCAACTAACCGCCGGGGGCGACGTTCTGTCCGGGTGTAACTGCTATACTGTTGCAGCATTTCGGGCTGTTTGGTGCTCGGATGCCGTCATTTATGACAGCACCTGCCTTCACGATCGGGATCGAAGAGGAGTACCAGACCGTCGATCCGAACAGTCGCGATCTGCGGTCGCATATCCACGCGGAAATCATCGAAAAAGGCAAGCTGCTTTTACAGGAGCGCGTAAAAGCGGAGATGCACCAGTCTGTGGTCGAGGTGGGGACTTCAGTTTGCGCCAGCATCAAAGAGGCCAAAGACGAGGTCAAGAAGCTGCGGCGCGACATGGTGAAGCTCGCGAAGGAAAGCGGGCTGCGACTGGCGTCGGCGGCGACGCATCCCTTTGCGGACTGGCGGGCGCAGGAGATTTATCCCGACGAGCGTTACAAGAATATCGTGGAAGACATGCAGCTGGTGGCGCGTGCGAACCTGATTTTCGGACTGCACGTTCACGTCGGGCTGGAAGATCGCGAGACCGCGATTCACCTGATGAATCACGCCCGGTACTTCGTTCCGCATATTCTCGCGCTTTCTACAAACTCTCCGTTCTGGCTGGGTATGAATACCGGGCTGAAGTCGTATCGCTGCAAGGTATTCGACAAGTTTCCGCGGACCAATATTCCGGATTATTTTCCCAGCTGGGGCGAATACGAGAATTTCATCAAGCTGCTGATCAAGACCAACTGCATTGATAACGCCAAGAAAATCTGGTGGGACATCCGGCCGCACCCATTCTTCAACACGCTGGAATTCCGGGTTTGTGACATTCCCATGCGGGTGGATGAAACCATTGCGCTGGCTGCTCTCATCCAAGCGACGGTTGCAAAGCTGTACAAGCTGTACGCGGCGAACCAGGGTTTCCGGCTGTACCGGCGAGCGCTGATCATGGAGAACAAGTGGCGGGCGGCACGCTACGGACTCGACGGCAAGCTGATCGACTTCGGAAAGCAGAAAGAGGTGCCGGTGCGCGACCTCATCAACGAGTACCTGGAATTCGTGGATGATGTAGTGGACGAGCTTGGTTCCCGGGAAGAGATCGAATACATTCACGAGATCATGAAGCTGGGGAACGGCGCGGACCGGCAACTGAGGGTGTTCCAGGAAACCGGCAGCATGCAGGCGGTAGTGGATTACATTATTGAGGAGACGGAAGTGGGCTTGAGCGAGACGGCCGCTTCCGCTAGAAAAGTAGGGTAATGGCCCATTCTGTGGATGAAACCCAATCTTCCATCCTGCCGGAAACGTCGCGAGCGGGGTGGGGCACGCCGGCTGATCTGACCCATCTTCCTTTCGATCCTGAATTCACCATTGGCGCGCGCAACGCGGTAAATGTCTGCCTGCGCATCCAGCCTTCGGAAAAGGTGACGGTCATCACCGACGAGACAACCAAGGAGATCGCGGCCAGCCTGGTGCACGAACTGGAGCAGTTGGGTTCTCCTTATAAGGCGTGGGTGCTGGAAGAGCTAGCGCCGCGGCCATTGACTGATTTGCCGGCGGAAATTCTCGATGACATGGAATCGAGCGAGGTCAGCATCTTTGCGGTGCAAGCGCAGGCGAACGAGCTTAAATCACGCATGCAGATGACGGACGTCGTGAATCGGCGGCGCATGCGGCATGCGCACATGGTGAATATCAACCGCCGGATCATGCTGGAGGGCATGCGAGCGGATTTCCAGAAGGTGGATCGCATCAGCACCAAGGTGGTGGAGAAAGTTCGGAAGGCATCGAGAATTCGGGCGAAGACTGCGGCGGGAACCGACCTGACCGCTACCTTGAATCCGAATTACAAGTGGCTGAAGACGAGCGGAATCATCAGTCCGGACAAATGGGGGAACCTGCCCGGGGGAGAGGTCTTTACCACTCCAGGGGAGGTGAACGGGACCTTCGTCATTGATGGCGTGGTGGGCGACTGGTTGTGTGCGAAGTTCGGAGACTTGAAGAAGAACCCGCTGATCATCCAGGTGAAGGGGAACCGACTGACCGAAGCGCATTCCGAGAATCGGGAACTTGAGGCGGACTTCTGGAGGTACACGCACACGGATGAGAATTCTGATGTGGTCGGCGAGTTTGCCATCGGGACCAATATTGAATTGAAAGATGTGATTGGGGAGATTTTGCAGGACGAAAAATATCCCGGGATTCACATTGCGTTTGGCAATCCTTATGGAGCACACACCGGCGCGCAGTGGTATTCGTCGACTCACATTGATGTGGTGGGCCGGAACTTTGATATCTGGGTGGATGACGAGCAGATTATGCGGAACGGCAAGTTTCTGATCGAAGCGTGAAGATAGGGCACCAGTTCCCGCGTCTCGAAAACGCGAGACGAAGGGCACCCTACTGATTCTGGATTGTTTCTTTTTCCGATGATTCCTCCTCTGCGGCAGCAGTTCAATTCGAACTACACTCCTGAAAAATATAAGGCTTTTCAGAAGCGTATGACGGAGCAGTGCGGGATGGAGGTGCCGTTCCGGCTGGCGGAGACCCCTTGTTTCTTCCCCAAAAATCTACTGGATCAAATGTCGGAGTATGGCAAAGACTTGGTGCGGCAATTGGGCGGGCTGGAGTATCGAAAAGAGTCGTTCAAGGCGATTCCCGAAGAGTTCAACGTTCCGCGCGAGACACCGCATCCCCTGTTTATCCAGGTGGACTTTGGGCTGGTGAAGGACTCGGCGGGAAATGTTCAACCGAAACTGGTGGAGCTGCAGGGCTTCCCTTCCCTTTACGCGTACCAGGCAATGCTCTCGCAGACCTATATGGAGGTGTTTGGGCTGCCGTCGAACCTTCGTTATCTGCTCGACGGACTGGATTGGGAGAGTTACAAGGCGCTGCTAAAGCGCGCGGTGGTGGGCGATCATGATCCGGAAAACGTCATCCTGATGGAGATCGATCCTGTACACCAGAAGACGCGGCCGGACTTTCTGCTGACTGAGAAGTTGCTCGGAATCAAGACCGTCGGCATCACCGAAATCAAGAAAGTGGGCAGCTACCTGCTATACGAAAGCGACGGCAAGCGGATCCCGATCCATCGGATCTACAATCGCGCGATCGTGGACGAATTGGTCAGAAAAAATCTGAAACTGGCGTTCAAGTTCACGGATGATCTCGAGGTGGAATGGGCTGGGCATCCGAACTGGTATTTCCGCATGAGCAAGTTCTCTCTGCCTTTCCTGAAGCACGAGTGCGTGCCGAAGACATGGTTCCTGGACCGGGTGGAGAAAGTCCCGAGCGACTTACAGAAGTATGTGATCAAGCCTCTGTTCTCATTCGCAGGGCTGGGAGTGATCATCAATCCGACGAAAGAGGACCTGGCGCAGATCGCCAGGGAGAAGTACTCGCAGTACATTCTCCAGGAGCGCATGGAATTCGCGCCCGTCATTGAAACACCGTTTGGAGGGACCAAGGCGGAAGTGCGGGTGATGTATCTCTGGGTGGACGAACTGAGGCCGGTGATGACAATCATCCGCATGGGGCGGGGCGCCATGATGGGCGTAGACCATAACAAGAACATGGAGTGGGTGGGGTCGTCCGCAGGACTGTGGATTTAGCACTCAGCATTCAACACTCAGCATTCAGGGCTTGGCCATAGGGAGCATGGTTCCCACCTTCCTTGGCTTTCAATCGTGTGAACAGAGTCCCTCACTTGTATCTTCCACATTTGCTGGGTTGACCTTAGTTGCGGTGGAGCCTAACATTAGCGCCGGGAAAGGCTCCCAATGATCGGGCAGAAGATCTCCCACTATCAGATTGTTGACAAGCTTGGTGGTGGTGGTATGGGAGTAGTGTATGAAGCGGAAGATACCCGCCTGGGGCGCCACGTCGCGCTGAAGTTCATTCCTGAAAGCATGGTTGGGGACAAGAAGTCGATGGACCGCTTCGTGCGGGAAGCGCGAGCGGCATCGCAGTTGAACCATCCCAGCATCTGCACGATTCATGACATCGAGGAAAACAATGGGCATCCCTTCATTGTGATGGAGAAGCTGGAGGGAGAGACCCTGAAGCAGCGGCTCCGGGGCAAGCCCATGGACCTGGACGAGGTGTTGGAAATTGGTGTTCAGGTTGCGGATGCACTGGCGGCTTCGCATGAAAAGGGGATTGTGCATCGGGACATCAAGCCCGCAAACATCTTCCTGACCAAGGGTGGACAGGTAAAGATCCTGGATTTCGGGCTGGCCAAGTTGTTGCGCGACCGCTCTTCGAGCGACAAGCCGTATGAAGATTCGCTGACTGCCGTCGGAGTGGTTCCGGGAACCGCGGTGTACATGTCGCCGGAACAGGCGCGCAGCGAAGAGCTGGATGCCAGAAGCGATCTGTTCTCATTTGGCGTGGTGCTGTACGAGATGGCGGCGGGCAAAAAACCGTTTTCCGGCACAAATGTGGTGACCACGCTCGATTCGGTTCTGCATCACAAGCCAGTGCCGCCGAGCAAGCTGAATCCGGCGGTGCCGGTGCAACTGGAAGGGATCATCGGCCGGGCAATGGAGAAGGACCGCGAGAAGCGGTACCGCAACGCGTCTGACATCAAAGCTGACTTGCAGCGTTTGAAGAAGGAAAGTGAGTCGGCGATGTTGAAGAGCGCGGCGCGGCAGATCCCGCTGCGCATGGTGACACGGACCTTCCAGACCTCCTCGACCATGCAGCGGTACCTGATCTTCGGCCTGGCCGCGGTGCTTACCATGTTGCTGGTGACGTTCGGCATCTGGTATTTCAAACACCGCGCCTTGCTGGCCGGAGCGGGCAATAAGAATGCCGTGGCCGTGCTGCCATTGCAGAATCTGAAGAATGATCCCAGCCTGGACTATCTGCGAGTAGCGCTTGCCGATGAGATCGCGAACGTTTTGACCTACACCCGTTCGCTCGATGTGCGACCTTCGGCTACCACCCGGAAGTACAACAAGCCAGACGTAGATCCGGAAAAAGCAGGGCAGGAACTGCATGTGGGAACGGTTCTGACCGGGCACTTCCTCAAGCAAGGCGACCAGTTACTGATCACGCTGGAGGCAGTTCAGATCAGCACCGACAAGCTGATTTGGCAGACCAATCTGACCGCCAAGGCCGACGATATGATTGCCATGCAGGCGCAACTGGCAAACGAACTTCGCCGCGGCCTGCTGCCGCAACTGGATGCGGCCAGCGGTTTCCTGGAGACCAGCACGCGTCCAAAGAACCAGCAGGCCTACGATCTTTATCTCCGCAGCACAGCGGTGCCACACGATGCGGGGCCAAACAAGGAAGCGATCGGAATGCTGGAGCGGGCGGTCGGAATGGATCCCAGCTACGCTCCGTCATGGGAGCAACTTGGACTGCGCTACTACTACGACGCGACTTATGGAACGGGTGGCGAGCAAATGTTTGCCAAGTCGAACTCCGCGTACGAGCGGGCACTGAGCTTGGACGCGAATCGGCTCTTGGCCTCGGGACAACTTATTACCAACCACGTGGAACGAGGAGAATTGTCCACAGCGTACCAGCAAGCGACGGCGCTGGTATCGCGGCGGCCGGAAAGCGGGGAGGCACATTTCGCGCTGAGCTATGTCTATCGTTATGCCGGGATGCTGGAGAAGGCGACTAAAGAATGTGACGCGGCATTGGCGCTGGATCCTGGCAATTACCAGTTCCGATCTTGCGCATGGGCGTTCATGGAGCTGGGCAACACAACGCGGGCGTTAGATTATGTGAACCTGGATCTGGGCTCGGAATGGGCGGCCTATGTATTGCCATCGGTGCTGCTGCGTGAAGGCCGGTTGCAGGAGGCGCGGGAAGCAATCAAGAAGATGCCAACCGCTCCACGCTATCACCGCGAGTTGCTGGAGGCGTGCACGGGAATGCGCCCTTCCGCGGAAGCGGATAGACTGGCGCAGCAGGCGTTGACCACGCAGCCGGCCGAGCCTGACCCTGAGATATGGTATTACCAGGGGGCCCTGTTCGCATTCTGCGGAAAGAAAGATGCGGCGCTACACATGTTCCGGCTTGCAATTGGGCAGAATTACTGTGGACACTCGAATTTATTGTCGGACCCGCTGGTGACAAAGCTCAAGTCTGAGAAGGAATTTGATAAGGTGTTAACAGCGGCGAGTGAATGTCAGCAAGCGCTGGCGAGTAATTAGTACGAGTATCCAGTACAGGGTGAACCAGGAAAAAATTTGCTTCCCATCCTCCAGAGACTCCATCCCATTCACATGAACAGTTTCCAGCGAATTGGCCGCCGGCGCCTGCCTGGCGGCTTGTTTTTTCTGGTGGTGCTGGTGTTGGCAGGGGTTGTGGCTTCGGCACACGGCCAATCGCAGCCACTGAACGTGGTTGAACCATTGCCGCAAGAAATGGGCGCGGCCGGATTGCGGGAAGAATTGTTGCGGCTTCAGACCACGGCGCGGTTGATGCATACCACGGCGCATCCGGATGATGAAGACGGAGGTTTGTTGACGCTGGAATCCCGAGGCAAAGGTGTTAGCGCGTTGCTGATGACGCTCACCCGCGGAGAAGGTGGACAAAATAAGCTGGGGAGCAACCTGTTCGACGTCCTGGGAGTGTTGCGCGCGCTGGAATTGACAGCATCGGACCGGTACTACGGGGTGGCGCAGCGGTTTTCCCGAGTTGCAGATTTCGGTTATTCGAAGAAAGCGGAGGAGACTTTCCAGAAGTGGCATGGGCACGAAATCGCATTAGGGGACATGGTGCGAGTGATTCGGACGTTTCGTCCGGATGTGCTGATTGCGCGGTTTAGCGGCACCGAACGTGACGGTCATGGACACCACCAGGCGTCATCATTGCTGACGCGAGAAGCGTTTCGCGCGGCGGCGGATCCGAACCGGTTTCCAGAACAAATCAAAGAGGGGCTGCTGCCCTGGCAGGTGAAGAAGCTGTACATCGGACTGGTCTGCGGCTTTGGCGCGACCACTTGCCCGGCCGAGAACTATACGGTGAAGTTGAATACCGGGGTCTGGAGCCCCGACTTGAATGCCTCGTATGTGCAGTTCGCGATGCAAGGATTGAAGCACCAGCTTTCGCAAGGGGCGGGAAACTGGACCGTGGAAGCGGGAGACCGCTTTGTGTTTTACAAGCTGGTGGATTCGGTAGTCACTTCGCCCAAGGACAAAGACGGACACGAGCAGAATTTCTTTGACGGAATCGATACGAGCCTGCCGGGTCTGGCCGGCCAACTGGGAGAGGAAGAGAAGAAGGCGGACTGGTTGCGGCCAGCCCTGTCTGAAATCGCTATGGAGATCCAGAGGGCCGACGCTGCCAGCAAGCAGGATCCCCAAGGCGCGGCAGGGAGTCTCTTTCCGGCAGTCGCCCAGCTTCGGGTACTGCTGAACCGGGTGGAGAACGGGGATTTGAGCGCTCCAGCCAAACTAGATTTGCTTACGGCACTGCGAGAAAAGCAAGAACAGGCAGAGAGGGCGCTGGCATTGTCGTTAGGAGTGACTCTTTCGGCAGAGGTCCGAGCGGAGAATTCCGACGCAAAATTGCCGCCGGAAAAAGAGGCGCTGACGGCAGTTTCACCGGGGCAGGAGTTCAGCCTGGCGGTGAAGTTTCACAATGGATCGAAGTATCCATTGACTCTGGACAAGGTTGCACTGGAAGGTATGTGGGAGTGGACCCAGGAGAAGGCCAGATTGGTAAAAACCGTTGCTCCCGGAGCGGACTACACGACCACCTTCGCAATGAAGGTACCGGAAGGGATTTCGTACACGCGGCCGTATTGGCACAGGGATGATCCCGAAACTGACACTCTCAACACCATTGACAATCCCCGATATCTGACGCTTCCCTTCCCGCCGGACCCGTTTCACGCGCGTGTGGAGTACGCGTTGGCGGGCAAGAAAACGATAGCGCAGGCGATGGAGGGCAAGGGTTCCGTAGCGAAATCGAGTACGAGCCTGGCCGGGAATATTTCCGCACCGGTGGAAGTTCCATTCCTGAATGAGAGAGGCATCGAGGAAAAGCGGCGGCTCGCGACGGCGCCTGCATTCTCCGTCATGCTTGACCCGGGTGAGCAGGTGATTCCGGTGGATGGGGGTGCGGCGCGGACGGTGAAAGTAAGCGTCCAGACAAATGTCTCAGGAGCATCGGCCGGCACGTTGCGGCTGGAGTCGCCCTCCGGTTGGCGTGTAGAACCGGAGACGGTTCCGGTGAAACTCGAACATCGGGGAGCCAAGCAGGATTTCGAGTTCAAAGTTTTCCCTTCGACCCTGATGGAAGAACGGCGGCAGATTCGGGCGGTGTTGACGCAAGGCAAGTCGAAATTCAACGAAGGGTACAGCCTGGTGACTCGTGAGGACCTGGGCAGCGCCTATTACTACCAGCCCGCACTGCAGCGCGTAAGCATCGTCAATGTAAAACTCCCGGAAGGTCTCAAGGTCGGCTACATCATGGGGGCGGGGGATGAAATTCCGACAGTGCTGTCGCAGGTCGGAATGGATGTAATCATGATCGAACCGGCGAAGCTGGCGAGCGAGGACTTGAGCCGGTTCGGAACCATCGTGGTGGGCATTCGAGCCTACGACACACAGAAGGAAGTGATTGCGAATAACAAGAAGTTACTGGATTTCGTCTCCAACGGCGGCACGCTGTTAGTGCAGTACAACGCCAGCGCTTCCGACTTCAATAGCGGGCACTACACCCCCTATCGCACGCTGCTGAGCCGGGATCGGGTATCGGTGGAAGATGCGCCGGTACAGATTCTCGAGCCTGCCAATCCGGTGTTTCGATATCCAAACCAAATTACACAGAAGGATTTCGAGGGCTGGATCCAGGAACGTGGCTTGTATTTTATGGACTCGTGGGACAACCAGTACACGGCTCTGCTGGAATCTCACGACCCCGGGGAGAATGAGCAGAAAGGTGGGCTACTCGAGGCGAAGTACGGAAAGGGAATTTACATCTACACCGGATATGCATTCTTCCGCCAGCTTCCGGCGGGCGTTCCCGGGGCGATACGACTGTATGTGAATCTTTTGAGTGCTGGACATGGAAATTGACATTGGCCGTAGCGTTGGTTGTCAGTGTTTGACCACGTTGAAACCTTGAAAACACAGAGAGCGTTTAGCACGAACGCAGAGAAACATTCCTCACTACGGTCTACTTAATGGACATGCCTGATGAGCCCGTCAGTAACCCTCACCTGATCCGCGGGATCGGGGTGGGGAGTGCTACTGCGCTGAACATGATTGACATGATCGGCGTGGGACCGTTTATCACGATACCGCTGATGGTAAGCGCGATGGGCGGGCCGCAAGCGATGCTGGGATGGATGCTGGGTGCGGTGTTTGCAATCTGTGATGGCATGGTGTGGGCAGAATTGGGCGCAGCCATGCCGGGTTCCGGAGGATCGTACCGCTACCTGCGCGAGATATACGGGCCGCAGAGCCTGGGCCGGATGATTTCCTTTCTTTTCATCTGGCAATTGTCATTCAGCGCTCCCATGTCGGTTGCAACCGGCGCGATTGGATTGGCGGGCTACGCGTCGTTTTTCTGGCCAGGTCTCGAACATCAATTTGTGGCCCACAAATGGAGTCTGCAGGTGCCGTGGCTGGGTGCGCTGCAGGTAAACTGGTTGATCTCGGGCGCAAGTTTCCTGGCGATGTTTATGGTGGCGGTGGCGGTGTTCCTGCTTTACCGCAAGATCACGAGCATCGGCTTCATGTCGAAGCTGCTGCTCGGCGGCGTGATCGGGACCATGCTGTGGATCATCTTTTCGGGGCTGAGCCACTTCGATGCCGCACGTGCATTCACGTTTCCTGCCGGGACGTTTACCTGGTCGCATAATTTTTTTCTGGGGCTCGGTTCAGCGATGTTGATTGCCACCTACGATTATTGGGGCTACTACAACGTCAGTTTCCTTGGCGACGAGGTAAGAGAACCGCACAAAACGATCCCGCGGGCGCTACTGCTATCCATTTTGTTGGTGGCATGTCTATATGTGGTGATGAACATCAGCATTCTCGGCGTCGTGCCTTGGCAAGAGCTGATGAGCGCGGGACAGGGAAATCGCGGGCTGTACGTGGTTTCAATCTTCATGGAGCGGATTTATGGAACCTGGGCAGCGAACCTGGTCACGGCGCTGGTGGTGTGGACGGCGTTTGCCTCGGTGTTCTCGCTGATGCTGGGTTATTCGCGCGTGCCCTACGCGGCAGCATTGGACGGCAACTATTTTCGTGCGTTTGCGAAGGTGCATCCCGAACACCGCTTCCCCTATGTTTCCCTTTTAGCCCTGGGCGGAGTCGCGCTGCTGTTCTGCTGCTTCTCGCTGGCGGATGTAATTGCGGCGCTGGTTGTAGTGCGCATTCTTTTGCAATTCCTGGTACAGGCAATCGGACTGATTGTTTTGCGGGTGCGCAGACCAGATCTGCCAAGACCGTTTCGCATGTGGCTGTATCCTGTACCGGCGTTAGCAGCTTGTCTGGGATTCATCTATGTGCTTTTTGCACGAACCAATTCGCTGCAGCAGATTCGGTATGGGGTGGTGATCCTGCTGAGCGGAATTTTGATTTACATGATCCGTTCGTGGAAGAACGGCGAGTGGCCATTTGGTCAGACGACTGCGGCAGCGATAGAGAGCGTTCCGGAACACTGAGATGGCGGAATCGGTGAACATCCCGGGGAACCTGCACGTGCGGCGCACCGCCTCAGCCTGGGCGCCGCTGAAAGAGCCCCTGTTCCGGTCGCTCTGGGGCGCAGCCGTGATTTCGTATATCGGAACCTGGATGCAGAATGTGGGCGCGGGTTGGCTGATGACCCAGTTGACCACCTCGCCCTTGATGGTGAGCCTGGTGACCGCGGCGACAACTTTGCCCGTCTTCCTGGTGATCCTTCCTGCGGGCGCGCTCGCGGACCTGGTGGACCGGCGCCGGTTTTTGCTAATCACGCAGGGCTGGATGGTGATCGCTTCGGCAGCGCTGGGCATTCTGACCCTGACCAGTTGTGTTTCTCCCTGGGTGCTGCTGATCTTCACCTTTCTGCTCGGGCTGGGCGCGGTGATGAACGACCCGGCGTGGCAGGCGATCACGCCCGAGATTGTTTCTCCCGGGCAACACGCTCCGGCCGTGGCGCTGAACTCGGTGGGATTCAACGTAGCGCGTGCGGTTGGTCCGGCCCTGGGCGGAGCCGTGATCGCAGTGGCGGGGTCGGGAACGGCATTCTTGCTGAATGCCGTTTCGTTCTTCGGAGTGATCACGTTTTTATACCGGTGGAAGCGTCCGCACGTCGAACACGTGGAAAAGGGTAAGGTGACGGAGGCGCTGGTTGCGGGTTTCCGCTATATGCAGAGCGCCCCGGTCGTACAATGCGTGCTGATCCGCACTGGGGCATTCAGCATTGGGGCGAGTTGCCTGCTGGCATTGCTGCCATTGCTGGCGCGTCCCCACGGAGCGACAGGCTATGGGCTGCTGCTAGGATCGTTTGGGCTGGGCGCACTGCTGGGGGCGGCACTGCTGCCGCGCCTGCGAAACCGCTTGTCGGTGGATGGGTTAGTGGCGGGAGCCATCGTGGTCTTCGGGGCGATGACTTTCGCTGCGGGACGGGTGGCGGGCTTTGGCTGGTTAAGTCTGGTATTGTTTGCAAGCGGGATGGCATGGATCGGGATACTGGCTTGCCTGAATGTGGCCGCACAAACCATGTCTCCACCGTGGCTACGGGCGCGGGCGCTCTCGATGTATTTGCTGGTTCTGCAGGGCGGCATGGCCCTGGGCAGCGCGGCCTGGGGGGCCCTGGCCTTGCGCATTGGGGTTCCATCAACTTTGTTGTGTTCGGCGTTGGCGTTAGTGGCAGGACTGGTGGCGGTACGGCGATATCGGCTGACCGCAGAGGAACTGCAGCTGGCTCCAGCGGTAGTTCGGGATTAGCTTTCAAATCAAAATCTTACCAGGAGCTACTCATGAACAAGATGAAGTGGGTATGGCTGTGTGTGCTGGCAGTAGGGTGCTGTGTTGGAGCGTTTGCGCAAAGCAAGACCGCGACTGAGGTCCTGGACGCGAGTGTGAAAAATGTCGAGAGCGAATTCGTACCTGCGGTGGAAGCAATGCCGGAGGACAAATTCGATTTTGCACCCAGCAGTGGCGAGTTCAAGGGCGTGCGCACCTTCGCAATGCAGGCGAAACACGTGGCGGCGGTGAACTATCTGATCGGGTCCACCATGCTCGGCGAGAAGTCCCCGGTCGACGTCGGCGGAGAGAATGGCCCGGATTCGATCAAAAGCAAGGCTGACGTGGTGAAATTTGTGAAGGATTCGTTTGCCTATGCACACAAGGCGGTGGCGGCTGTGAACGACAAGAACCTGGTCGAAGAGACCAAGAGTCCTTTCGGCGACGGCAAGATGACACGGCTGGCGATGGCCGAGATTTTTGCCTGGCACGCGATGGATCACTACGGCCAGATGGTGGTGTACCTGCGGATGAATGGCATTGTGCCCCCGGCAAGCCGAAAATAGGGTGTTCGGAGGTGGGGAGGGCCGGCCCGCGGGCCGGCTTTTTTCCTGTCAAGCCCCGTCTTTGGATCGTCAGCTGTTGCCTTTTGAGTCATAGCACCAAAGTGCCATTTACACCCCCAACCGGCATACGTAGCTTTATCCAAACCCCCACCACCTCAGAGAAGCATCCGGACAAGAAAACGATGCTTTCCACAGGCCGTCAATGCAACTTGAGCGTGTTCTGCGATTACCGAGGATGGAAGTTCCAGGGACCCAGGGATGAGCAGAAGGAAGAAGGTTGTTATGGATTTTCCCAGCCACAATCGTGACCTTGAGGTGCGGCAAGAAATTGAGCAATTCCTGCAAGCGCTGAATTCGTATCCCGATCGCGTGCAGCGAGAACCCCACCTGAGTTTTCATGAGCACATGTTCCGGATCGCAATCTCAGAGCAAATTGCTGGAGAGCGCAGCGGCAACTAGCGCTGCAGAACGGCGCCACGGTCGCGGATCTCGGTGGAGATCAACTCCGCCTCAAGTTTGAGTTCGCGGAAATGTTCTGAGACCACCTGTTTTGACTTGCTCACATCCTTCCTGGGATCCAAAAAAATCAGGACAGCAGGGCCTGCGCCACTGAGCGCGACACCAAGGATTCCTTTCTCGCGGCCGAGTTGCTGAGCCGCCGGTAGCAGCGGGCAGAGCGGCGCGCGGTAAGGCTGGTGGATGCGATCGTCCAGCGATGCCGCGAGCAGGTCGGGACGGCCTTGGGTGAAGGCGCCCAGCAGGAGCATCGAGTTCTGGATGTTGGTGACGGCATCTGCGCGGGAGTACTGCGCCGGCAGAACGCGGCGGGCGGCCTCGGTGGAGAGCGACGTCTCTGGAATTGCGAACAACAAGGGCCACTTCCCTTTCGGTTTGACCTTCAGCACCTGGGCTTCGGCTTCGGAGGACATGCGGGCAATGGTGATGCCGCCATGCCAGCAGGCGGAGGCGTTGTCGGGATGGTGCTCGCGACGAGAGGCTTCGCCCACGATACGAGAATCGCTCCAGTGCAGGTTGCCGAAATGATTGGCAAGCGCGATGCCGGCGAGACGGGCCGCGGCGGAAGAGCCGCAGCCTTTGCCAATGGGCATCTCGTTTTTGATGGTGAGCGCAAGCGGGATTAGGTTTTTGCGCTCCGATTCGAGAACTTCTTTGTAGGTGGTGAGTATGAGGTGGTTTTCCAGCTGGCCACAGATTTCGTGGTCGCGCCCATTGGCAGTGATTTGAAATTGCTCGGCGGGCCGGGCTGAGAGTTTGAGGGTGAGATTGAAGGCCAGGGCAGCGGCATCAAAGGCAGGGCCGAGGTTCGCGGAGGTGGCGGGAAGCGTGAGCCTGTAGATTTTCATGGTGCCGCCTTTAAGTGACCCGGGCTGGTCATGATGTACGCAGCGATTATGCCTGGAGTAATGAATGCCGCCACCAGGCGACTAGGGTGAGCGTTCCGCGTTGTCAATAGTTTTCCAGACGGCGTCCGCGGTTGCGTCCAGCACGATCGGAGCGCGTTCTTGAGGTTTGAGGATCGCTGCTTCTTTCTCGTGTTCGGTGCCGGTGAAAAGATCTCCACGATGAAATTTGAGCGTGAATTCGGGGTCTTTCAATACGTGGCCCGTCAGGATCAGGACGACGGATTCTTCCTTCTGCACGAAACCTTGCTTCACCAATTTCTTCAGACCCGCAAGCGTAACGGCGGAGGCCGGCTCGCAGCCGATGCCGTCGGCGCCGATTTCGGCTTTTGCAAGAGCCAGTTCCACCTCGTTCACCTGCTCAACGGTGCCCCGGGTTGCACGCAGGGCGCGTACCGCCTTTTTCCACGAAGCCGGATTGCCGATGCGAATGGCGGTGGCGAGCGTATCGGCTTGCATGGGTTCAATGGATTCGCCTTGATTGTCGCGCCAAGCACGGAACAATGGATTCGCTCCTTCAGCCTGGATGATTGAAAGCTTCGGAAGCGTAGAGATCAACCCGAGTTCTTTCAGCTCCATCAGCGCCTTGCCGATTGCGGATGAATTACCCAGGTTGCCTCCGGGGACGATGATGTGGTCGGGAACCTGCCACTCGAACTGCTCGAGCAATTCCATCGCTGTCGTTTTCTGGCCCTCGAGCCGATACGGGTTGATCGAATTCAGAAGATAGACCGGCGCTCGCTGTACGACTTCGTTCAGGACGCGCATGCATCCGTCAAAATCGGTCCGGAGCTGGCAGGTGATAGCGCCGTAGTCGAGAGCTTGCGAGAGTTTGCCCCAGGAAATCTTGCCTTCGGGAATCAGCACCAGGCTGCGCATATTGGCGCGGGCCGCATAGGCCGCCATAGACGCAGAGGTGTTCCCGGTGGAAGCGCAGGCCACCCATCGAAATCCAGCCTGCTTCGCGAACGATGACGCGACGGTCATGCCGGTGTCTTTGAATGAACCGGTGGGGTTCATACCCTGGTGCTTCGCGTAAAGCCGAGTCACGCCGGCGGCGCGGGCACAGGAATGAAGTTCGTAAAGAGGCGTGTTGCCCTCGCGGATGCTGACGGGTTCGATCTGCAGAGGCGGCAGCAGTTCACGAAAGCGCCAGACCCCGCTCTGGTCGGGAGGTTTCAGCGATGTCTTGCGCTCCAGCCAGAGTGTTTTCAAGACCGACGGTTCAAAGGAGGCGAGGTCGGGGAAGTGAATTTCGAGCAGGTCGCCGCAATCGGGGCAGCGAAAATTCTGTGCAATCGACTCGTGAGCTTTGCCGCAGCCGATGCAGCGCAACTGCGGGCCGGTGTTGGAGGCGACGGAGCCGGGCATCAGTGGGGAAAGTGTATCAGGAGTTCCGGTTCATTTACTCCCGCGCAAATACTTGTCGGTTTTTTCGATCCAGTCTTTACGCGGAGGATTGAAAACATCGAGATCCACGGTGTCCTCTAAAGCTTCGGCCTTATGCGGCATGTGGCGCGGAATCAGCAGGACTTCGCCGGCCTTGACCACAATGACCTTCCCGTCGATCCAGAATTTCAGTGCGCCTTCCAGGATGTAGGTGATCTGCTCGTTCTGGTGGCTGTGCTCGGGTACGATACAGCCTTTTTTGAGCAAAACGCGGGCCAGCATCATATCTTCGCCGACCACAAAATGGCGTTGAAGAAGCGGGTTGAGGTCCTCCAGAGGTACGGTTTCCCAGGGGATGTATTGCAGAGGAACTTTGCGTACCTTTTTGGCTGCGGATCTTTTGGTCGATTGCTTGGGCTTCGATTTTGATTTCATGATTTCGCCGTGTCGTCACTGCGGGGTCGCCTCGGTCATCCGCTTTACTTACCACGCTCATTGCACTTTTCCCGCGTAAATACCTGCCGCGGTGTCGTGCAGATAGGCGCGCGCGAGTTTCAGCGCGCCGGGTTCGGTGATTTCTCCCATGGAGACCATTTCGGCCAAAGCTGCGGCCAGACCCTGGCGAGTGGACTTCACGCCCAGCCAGTAGCTTTCTTCCGCGCCCAGCACCTCGTTGTAGGGAAAGGAGTCTGTACCGAAGGTGATCTTGTCGGGAAAGGTCTCCAGCCAGATCTTCAGCGAGTGCTTGAACTCCGAAGGATACTGGGCGATCTCCATGTACGAGGAGTCCATGTAGACGTTCTTCATGGAGGCGAGCCAGATCGCTTCGCGCTCGAGCGGGAATCCCCCGTGAATCATGACAAAAGTCGTGCTGGAATAGCGGGGGTCGCGGAGTACGTTCTCCAGATTCATGATGTTGCCTTGCGAGATGTTGAAATAGTCGCCGATGCCGACCGCGGTGTGAATATGCACCGGAAGGTGAAGACGTCCGCCCTCGGTCACGAGATGGCGGAAGATAAAGTCGGAGAAGGCGATCCATTCCTGCCAGGTCGGCACTCCGCCGGCGCGGTACTTGTTGTAGATCGATTCCACCTGCTCGCGGGGCGGATCGTCGAAGTGAGTGGGACGGAAGTAGGCGACTTCGAATTTCATCGCGATCCCACCCTTCTTCTGGTTGTCTTCGAGGGTCCTGGAAATAAACTGCAGATATCCGGAGAGGTCAGCCGGAAGCTGAGTGACGCCTTCTTGCTGCATCCAGCGGTGAAGCATCTTCTCCTGCAGCGGAACGTAGACTTCCTGGTCGGGATTGCGATGGCGGAGCGCGCTGTTGTCGAAAGGGTAGAAGAACGAATCCGCAAAGAACACCCACGGGAAGCGGTTGGGCTCGAGGTAAGCGGGCATCATGGCGCGATTGGCGACCGAAGCTCTAATGTTGAGCTTGTCAAGAATCATGTCAAAGTACGCTGTCCCTTGATATTGCTTGCGCAATGCCGCTTTTTTCTCGACCAGCCACCTGGAGTGTTCTGGACTCAGATCATCATAGGGATACCCGAACAGATCTTTGGCGGCGGCGATGAGTTCGGGATTGCTGTCACGCTCGCGAAGAGGAGAACTGCCCGGAGGCGCAGCCATGGCGTCTACATCGGGATCATCGGCGTAGCCGGGGTGGGCGTGGTGATCGAAGGCGGAAATCTTGTTGATCTCGGGCAGCAGGCGATTGTAGATCTGTTGCACATCCGGCCCGGGAAACGGACGAGCTTGAGCAAACATGCTCCCGCAAAGAAGCAACGCTAGACCAAACGACAAGACTGTGCTTTTCATGTAGTATCCTGCGACTTGTCTCTACTTGCGTACAGGCGCGCTCTGCCAAGAGGCAGAGACTTGCATGATGCGGTCCACAGCTTCTTTCAGCGTCGCGCTCGAGGAAGCGAATGAGAACCGGACAAAATCGAACCCGCTGGGACCGAATGCGGCGCCCGGGATAGCGGCGACACCGACTTCCTCCAGCATCAGGCGACACACTTCCTCGGCACTCAGCCCGGTATCACCGATATTCACCCAGGCGTAGAAGGCCCCTTTCGGAGCAGCACAGCGGAATCCCGGCACGCGGTTGAGATCACGGACAAACTGCTCACGCCGTGCGGCGAATTCGCCGACCATACGCGGAGTTGCGCCGTCGGGATCACGAAGAGCTTCGATTGCCGCATACTGGGTAAACTCTGCAACGCACGTATAGCTATTGACGGCCAGCATCTCGAGCGCCGGGACGATATGCGGAGGGGCCACGTTGTAGCCGAGACGCCATCCGGTCATAGCGAAGCTTTTCGAGAAGCCGTCAATGATAAGAGTGCGCTCCTTCATGCCGGGATAACTCATCATGGAGACGTAGGGATCGCGGTAGATGATGCGGGCGTAGATCTCGTCCGAGAGCACGTAGAGATCATGCTTGATCGCAAGCTCTGAGATGCGACGTTGCACTCCATCGGTGTAGACAGTACCGGTCGGATTGTTTGGAGAGTTCGTCAAAATGGCTTTGGTGCGCGAGCTGATCTTGGAAGCAATTTCGTCCGGATCGGGCTGAAAATGGTTACGCTCGCGCAGAGAGAATCCTACCGGCACGCCCCCCAAACCCAAGGTGATGGATGGATATCCCGGAAAACCCGGTTCGGGGTAGAGAACCTCGTCGCCGGGTTCGACCAGGGCCATCAGTGCCATGAACAATCCGATTTTGCAGCCGGGCGCAATGACGACGCTGCCGGGTGAAATGTTGAGATTGCGCGTGCGTTTCAGATAGGCTGCAATTTCTTCCCGCAGCGCCAGAACTCCCGGCACCGAGCAATAGCGATCTTTCCCTTCATCGAGCGCGCGTTCAAGCGCGTCGCGGACTGGAGGGGCAGGATGAAAGTCGGGTTCGCCGAGTTCGAGATGGATGATCGAGCGGCCTTCGCGCTCAAGTTCCTTGGCGCGGGCGAAGACGGAGAGAGCGCCTTCCCCACTCATGACTGACATACGCGATGCAAGGGGTCGCATGATTTACCTGGGTTCCGGAGTGGGGGTGATGGGGATACGCAGCGCGTCCACGAACCGGGGAAACATCTCGAACGCGGCCGCGGTCGCCATCAACTCGATAATTTGCTGGTCGGTAAACACAGATTTCAGCTCCACGAAAAAATCGTCGTCAATCTCGCGCGCGGAGCGGTGAAGGCGGTCGGCACAGCGCAAGCCTAACTTTTCGGCTGCGTTGAACGGACCATCTTCGAAACGTCCCTGCACCGCCTGGATCTGCGCCTCACTCGCGCCCTTCTGTTTAGCGGAAAGTGCGTGGGCCTTGATCGCGTAAGGAGACTCGAGCAGCACCGACAGCCGCGTCGCAATCAGTTCTTTATACCAGCCCTTCAGGGCAGAGTCACCCAGCAGGGGCTTCAAAAATCCGGCGAAGGCCGCAGCCAAAGCGGGGGTGTTGGCCAGGGTCTTGAACATATTGGGGACGACCCCACGCTGTGCCAGCAGGGCGTCATAGAGCGGGCCGAGCTCGGGCGGGACCTGGTCCCGCTCGAGCATCGGAATTCTGGTCTGACCTGGCCCGGCGCCGCTCACTAGAAGGCCCAGCGTAGAGACAGTTGGATCAGGCGTGGAGTGCCCTTGGTGTTGGTGATGTGCCCGAAATTGCCGGGGCTCTCCACGTCGGTGAACGCTGGGCTGGAAAAGTTGGTGTGGTTCCACAGGTTGAAAAAGTCCGCCGTGAAACGGAGATCCTGCCGCTCGGTTATGCGGAAGTGCTTGATCAAAGAGAAATCCCAATTCTGCTGGCCCGGCCCGCGGTAAGCGTTGCGACCCAGGTTCCCAAAACCCGTAGTGCAGAAATTGGAATTGGGAAAGACAGTGGGATCGGTTTGATTGGGATCACACTGCGTCGGATAGAGTAGCGGGGCAGTCGAAAAGTTATTGACATCAACGTAGCCATTCAGGCGGCTCTCCACGCTGCCATGGGTGTAGCCGGCGCCCACGGTGGCTCCTGGAGCAAGACTGGCCCCTACGAGCGGCGTACTGCCGGCGCCGAGAAATGCGGTGCCAGCGCCGGAATCGATGATGGAGAACGGAGTGCCGGACTGGAAGATCGTTACACCGCTTACGCCCCATCCACCCAGAGCTATGGCTTTTGCGCCAGTCGCGTGGGCGAAGAACGGAAGATCGTAGACGTAGCTGATGGTGAGGCGGTGCGTACGATCAAAGTCCGAGAGTCCGCGTGAAGCGTTGATGTTGCTCTGATCGTTGTACGCGGTGTTGAACGCGGTGTTGCCGGACGATGTAGTGTCAATGGACTTGGAGAAGGTGTAGGCGCCCTGGAAGTATCCGCGCCCCCAGCGCCGCGAAACCGTGGCCTGGAACGCGTTGTAATGAGAAGAGGCGTCGTTGGCGAATAACTGATAGCCGCTGTAGCCGTTCAAGCCAGGAGTCGGAGTGCGATTAATTGCGTTCCCGAAGGTGTTGGCGGTAATCGAATAAGCGGTCCCGTTTACGTCGTGAACCACGACAGGATTGGCTGGCGTTGCATTCAGAGCCTGGATGCCGTCGCGAGTCTCGCGCAGGTGAGTGCCCTTGGTGCCGACGTAGCCGAGCTCGAGCACCCAGCGCTTTCCGAGTTCGCGCTGCAGGGTGAGGTTCCACTGCTGTGTGTTGGGTACTTTGAAATTACGTGGAACTTCCAGACCGAAGATTCCGACTGAACCGACTCCGGAGCACCCGGTAGTGTTCACGTATCCGCCAAACTGAGTGGTGTCGGGCACGCCCGCAACAATCGGAAATGGATTCGCCTGCAGCACCGAGAGACACGGAAGGTAGGTCAGGTCCAGCACGCCTGCCGGAGGCAGGGCGTTGATATTCGTTGCGAGCGTGCCGGAGAAGAAGTTGGCGAGACTGCCAGGGGCGCCCGGTCCGAAGGCAATGGGCAAAAGCGGCGCCTGGAAACTCAGCTGGTCGATCGCACCAACGTCCTCGCGAACGTAGTAAATACCATAACCGCCGCGGAGAGTGGTGTCATGGTGGCCAGCGACATCCCAGGCAAAGCCGACGCGCGGCCCGATGCCGGTAGAAACGCCGTTGCGAAAGGTGGTGTCATCCGCGGTGCCTGTGAAACCGCTTGCGCCAAGCTTGCTCACGCAGGACGGGTAAACGAAGGGGTAGGTGCCGCTCTGAGTCAGGTCCGACTCCAAGTTGCCGATATGGCAAGCGTTGTCCTTCCATGCTCCCAGAAATTCGGTGCGCAATCCAAAGTTCAGAGTCAGATCGGGACGCACTTTCCAATCGTCCTGTACGAAGAAGGCATAGTTTTTCTGGCGATATTCGTGGGTGTAGAGGCCGCCGCCGCCGAAGCTAAACTCCGGCGCGCCGAGCAGGAAATTCTGGAAGTCGGTGTTACCGTCCGGGGTATTGGTAAAGAACAACTGTCCGTTGAAGACTTGAGGGAATTTCTTGTCCAGGTTTACTGGGGTGAATTCCCCGCCGAAGCGCCAGGTGTGTGATCCGTGGACCCAGCTTAGCGTCTCGACAAAGTTGTAGTTGTTCTGGATCTGGGATTGGTCGGCGGCGGGTGTCGGACCGAACTGGAAGCCGGAGCTCGCAAAGGTGAACTTGTAAATGTTGTCGGTCAGATTATTGGTAGGCCGGTTGATTCCGACGTCGGAGACCGTCACGGGCGGCTCGTTCATAGAGCTGTTGTTGATACGCACGTAGCCAAAACGGAAATCGTTCACCAGGGTTGGCGAGAACAGATGAGTTTCTGAGACGCTCAGGAACCGGTCATCCACCGGCAATTTGTAGGGGAAGTTCAGGTCTGTACCGCTGATGCTGCCGCCCAGAGAAGCTTGCAGACCGCCGGCGCCAAACGGAATGTTCTGTTCGGAGTTGGAAAAGAAAAAGCGCACAGAAACCTTGTCATTCGAATTGCGAAACTCGCGATCCCAATTCGCCGTGAATTGGTCATCGGTAAATTTCCCGGGCTTGCTGAATGCAAACGCGCCGGAGCCGCCCAGGGGCCCGGAGGCCGTCGGAAACAGGAAGCCGCCAGGCGTATTGCCAAATTGGCTGCTCTTGAAATTCAAAAGCGACACAGCAACCGGGTCCAGTTGCGTAACTCCGGCCGGCAAACCGCCGGGGAAAAAGGTGGAGATTAGCGACGCTTCATCGCGCGCGGCCGAGGGAAGCACAGGGATCGTGGTGCTGATAAAGGTCCCGCCCGAAAGTCCACTGCGCTGGCGGGTCCCTTGGTAGTTCACGAAGAAGAAGCCAAGTTTGCCGTCCTTGGCAAGGGGACCACCGAGACTGCCGCCGAAGATGTTCTGCTTGACAACGGGCCTGGGCTGTCCGGCCTGCTTGAGAAAGAATTCGTTGGCGTTCAGGACGTCATTGCGGAAGAACTCGTAGAGATCACCGTGAAACTGCTTGGTGCCGCTCTTGAGGATGGCATTGATGTTTCCGCCGCCATTGCGCCCCTGGCTCGCGTCGTAAAGGGACGTTTGGACTTTGAATTCCTGGATCACGTCAGGATTCGGCAGAGGCGTGTTGGTCAATTCGGCAACATTGTAATCGGTGGCCGAGATACCCTCGATGAGATAGTTATTGTTGTCTTCGCGCTGGCCGTTCACGATGATGCGCACGTCGCCGCGGCCGAGTTGTGCGGAGGCATTCAGCTCGCTCTGAGCGCCGCTCGATAGCGTCAGCAATTGCTGGAAATTCTGCGTGGCCAGCGGCAGCGTACGAACGGTGTGCGCCTCGATCGCCTCCCCGGTAGCTGCGGTGGTTGTTTCGACCGTCTGGACTTCCGCCTGCACCTCGATGTTCTGCTGGACTGCCTGGGTACGCAACTTGGCGGTCAGGCGTGTGGTCTCGGTCACGCGAACGACGATGTCCCTAATCTGACCTTCCTGAAAACCGGCGCTGGTCACCGTGAGCGAGTAGGTGCCGACGGGCAGCAGCGGGGCGGTGAACGAACCCGTGGAGTCTGTCTTAACGGTGCGGGCGAGAGTGCCGGTATCCTGGTTTGTGATGTGGACCTCGGCATCGGCAACGAAGGCGCCGGTCGGATCCTGAACCGTACCGCTGATGGCCCCGGTGGCGCCGCCCTGGGCAAAACTCTGGGTGAGCAGCGCGACCGTCAGTAGACTGAGAAAACCTAACCGCAATAGCAATCTGGGCATGTGTACCCTCCCGATCTCAAAGCTGTTCTGAAAGTGCAGTAAGTATCGGTTAACGAATGGGAATCAGCAGACGTCACCGCCGGAGTGAATAAAGACTGACTCAAGCCCGGGACGCTGGGAGCCATATATATGTTGTGATACACATCTCCCCGGCAATGAAAGCAGTACGAGCAACGGGGAGATGCGCGACAGATTACAAGAAATGAACGAAGTTGGCAATAACGTAGTGGATAACCGCAATGAAACGTTTGTTACAGGCCCTTGTACAGGCCTCCGTCTACCAGGAGTGTCTGCCCTGTGATGTAGGAGGCGCGTTCGGAGGCAAGCCAGACGATGGCATCGGCAACCTCCCGGGGTTCGCCTAAGCGTTTCACCGGAGCGTCGGCAGCCCAGCCCTCAAAAATCTGCTGCTGTGTCTTCCCTTCCGAGGCGGAGCGGCCCTTCGCAAGTTCCTTTAAGCGATCCGTGGCGGTAAAACCTGGGCCAACATTGTTCACCAGGATACCGTCCTTGCCGAATTCGTTGGCCAGGCTCTTAACCAAACCTACAACAGCGGCCCGAACTGCGTTGGAAAGAACCAAATCGGGAACAGGCTGCTTCGTGGTGATAGACGTAATGGTGACGATCCGGCCCCACTTCCGTTTCTGCATAAAGGGGATCACTTCCCGGGCAAAATAGACGGTGCTGAGAAAGTTGGCATCCAGCGCCCTTTTCCATTCCTCGGTGCTCGCGGCCAGAAAGCCCTTGGCCGGGGGCCCCCCGGCGTTGGTCACACAGATATCGGCCGAGCCGAACTTCTCTACAACGGCTGAGACGAAGTGCTTTACCTCTGAAGGGTCGGTCACGTCGAAGGCCCGGGTGAACACTTCCACTCGGTGCAGTCGTCGGATATTGTCTGCGGCAGCCTGGAGCGCGGCCGGGTTGCGGGCGCACATGGCAATATGACAACCTTCGGCGGCGAAAGCTTCGGCGGTGGCCCTTCCGATACCTTGGCTCGAGGCCGCGACAATAGCAACACGGTTCTGTAGACCGGAATCCATAGGGCCCGAATTATATCGCCAACTGAGGGCGAAACAGCTCTTGCCCAGCCGTGTGCCAGAATTTACCCTTAAAACAATTGTTTCACTTCGACGCGAGGGCCTATGGCGAACGCAGCGCGTTTCGTGTGGATCGATCATGAACTGAAAAATGCTTCGGAGGGACAGGTTTCCTTTCTGAGTGCCGGTCTGCAGTACGGCTTCAGCGTATTCGAAGGAATACGTTGTTACGGAAGCGCAAACGGACCGGCGATATTCCGGCTCCAGGAACATGCAGCGCGATTACTGAATTCCGCCCACATTATTGGCTTGCGCACGCTCCCTTTTTCCCGGGAGCAGATTGTGACCGCGATTCAGAAGACGGTCGCAGCCAACGAGTTCTCCGCCTGCTACATCCGGCCAATGATTTTTCTGGAAGGCGCTCTCAACATGGTGGCCGATGCCGGCAAACCGCGGTTCATGATCGCGGTATGGGAATGGGGAGCGTTCATGGGAGCCGAGGCCCGGGAACGGGGAATACGGGCCAACATTTCTTCCATCACGCGCCTCCATCCGAACATCCTGATGACCAAGGCCAAGGTGTCGGGGAACTATGTGGGGTCCGTCCTGGCTAAGACAGAGTCGCAAAGGCTGGGTTTTGATGAAGCGATCATGCTCGATCCCCAGGGCTATGTGGCCGAATGCACCGGGGAGAACATCTTTGTGGTCAGAGACAAGGTCATCTACACGGTGCCAAGGGGATCGATTCTGGAGGGGATCACGCGGGACAGCATCATGATCCTGGCACGAGATCTTGGGTATGAAGTGGTGGAAGAACAAATTTCACGCGACCAACTATACATGGCAGATGAAGTATTCGTGACGGGAACGGCGGCCGAGGTAATCGGGTTGCGAGAGATCGACTTCCGCGTTATTGGCGATGGCAAGACGGGTCCAGTTACACGCGCGTTGCAGGACTCATTAGACCTGGTGACAAGCGGGAAGCATGGGCGATCGGAGCAGTGGTTATCGTATGTGCCTGCATTCGCGCCGGTCGCCGCAAAAGCGTAAGGAAGGGATTATGAAAAAACACCAGCACCGCCGGGAAACAGAAGCTGTTCGTGGGGGCGCCGATCTGAGCAAGAAAAACGGGCCGCTGGCGACCCCGATTTATCAGACCTCCACGTTTGAGGTCACTGACAGCGAGCAGCAAATAAGGGCGACGCATACCGACATGTTCTACACCCGCTATGGCAATCCGACCCATACGGTGGTCGAAAACGCAATCGCGGACCTGGAGGGCACAGATGCGGCTTTGCTATTTGCATCCGGCATGACTGCGATAACGACAACCATGCTGGCGCTGGTCAAAAGCGGAGATCACATCGTTGCGCAGCGCGATATCTATGGCGGCGTGACTAAGTTTCTAAGCACATGGCTGTCGAAGTTCGGGGTCGAAACCACGTTTGTGGATACGACCGATTATGACCAGCACGCACGGGCCATGCGCCCAAACACGAAACTGCTGCACCTGGAGTCGCCGACGAATCCAACGCTGCGCGTGGTTGACCTGCACAAAGTGGCCGCGATTGCACGGGAGCGCAAAGTCATCACGCTGATCGACAGCACGTTTGCGACGCCGATGAACCAGCGTCCCGCAGATTTCGGCATTGACCTGGTCATGCATTCGGGCACGAAGTATTTCAATGGACACTCGGACTTGATTGCCGGAATCGTGGCAGGGCGGCAGGACCTGGTTGACCAGATTCACCAGACACGCACCACGCTGGGCGGGAACATGGATCCACACGCGGCGTGGCTATTGTTACGCGGGATCAAGACCCTGGCCGTACGCGTGGAGCGGCAGAACGACAACGCACTCAAGATCGCGAGATTCCTGGCGAAGCATCCCAAGGTGCGCACAGTGAATTATCCGTTCGAGGAGAGCCATCCGCAGAGAGCGCTGGCGGTGGAGCAGATGCGTGGTGGAGGAGGGGTGTTGAGCTTTGAGGTCGAAGGCTCGGGCGAAGATGCGAAGAAACTGGCGGAAGCTCTCAACCTGTTCACGCTTGCGCCGAGCCTGGGCGGGGTGGATTCGCTGGTGACGATCCCGGTATTGACCTCGCATGCGATGATTGCGCCGGAGCAGCGGGCAAAGATGGGCGTGACCGAGCAACTCATTCGTTTATCGGTGGGAATCGAAAACGCTGATGATCTGATTGCAGACCTGGAGCAGGCCTTCAAAGTAGTGAGCGGAGATCGACAGCAGGTGGAAGTGGGCGATTAGGTCGTTGGCACCTTAGCCCTTGCCTCCAATCAAAAAGGGGGGCTCTTTTTAGAGCTCCCCTTTTTCTTGTGACCGGTGATCGGCTCAGAAGATGAACTTCAGACCGAGTTGCAGAATGCGTGGGTTGTGGGCGGTAAGGATCTGCAAGAACTGATCTCCAGCGCTGCCGCAAGGCGCCGCGCCGCAAGTTGAGGTGCCGGAGTTCAGATTGGCGCTGTTCGCTGCCGCCGACCCGCCGTCTCCATTGATGTATCCGAACTGCGTGGTGTTGAAGATGTTGAACGCTTCCGCACGGAATTCGAGGGCGATCTGTTCTTTGATCGTGAAATGCTTGAACAGGGCCATATCGAAGTTCGTACGGCTCGGGTTACGCAGCGAGTTGCGACCGGCGTTCCCATAGGTCAGAGCGGTCGGCGCCGTGAATGCATTGGGATTATAAAGTTGCTTCACGCCTGGAACGCTGGGCACGTTCTGGTTGGGGTCCGCGATCTGATCCGCGTAGGCAGCCACGCTGGTGATGCCATTGCCGGTTCCTGCATTGTCGGAGAAATATGCAACGGTGAACGGGCTGCCCGTGGAGAAGCTGAAGATTCCGGAGTACTCCCATCCCCCGAGGATTTTCTGGGTGAGTCCCGGCGTTTTGAAAAATGGAAGATCCCAGACGTAGCCGAAATTCACGCTGTGGCGCTGATCGAAGTTCGAGCTGGCGCGATTCGCAGAAGGATCGTAGGTGTTGACTAGAACACCGTCCTGACGACTTGACGAGTCGTCAATGGAGTGGCTGTAGGTGTAAGCGAAGTTGAGTTGCAACCCGCCGACGTTCCGGCGTACGCCCAGTTGAAGGGCGTTATAGGTCGAAGCTGCCCGATTCTCCAAGTGGTTGATCGAAGAATAACCCGGGAACGGACGGAAGAAGTCGGGACTGGCTCCGCAGTTGGCGATCCCAACGTAGGTAGCCGGACTGATGACGCCTGGACCGCCGTAGGCGATCGGAGCGCCGCTCGGAGTTGTGCCGGCAGTCGGCACCAAGAAAATATCCTGGGCTGTACAATCATTGGCCCCAAATGTCTCCCCTGGAAGATAAGGGTTCTGGGAAGCAGGCAAGGGACGAAGTTGGTTCAGGTCACTGGTGCGGGTCAGGTGCGTGCCCTTGCTGCCTACGTAGGACAGAACAGCCACGGTATTGTGAGCGACTTCATGCTCTACATCTATATGCCACTGCTGCATGTAGGGCCACATCGCCTTGGTAGGAATCGAAGTCACGCTGAGCGGAAACACAGGTTGGGACCCCGGACTGAAGCCCGCTCCGATGTTGCTGTACCCGAAAATGTTGTTTTGAACGGCGGCAGTAGCCAATGGCGGCGAATTCTCCAAGGACTCGGAGTTCGCCTCATTCCCATTCGTATGTTCAAAGAAGACGCCATAGCCGCCGCGAATCGCCCATTTGCCATCGCCACGAGGATCGTAAGCGAAGCCCACACGCGGAGCAGGGTTGAACAGATGCCCTTTCATGCATCCGACAGGAACTCCAGCCGTGACACCGCATTGCACAATGCCGTTGGGCAAGTTTGAAACCGAAGGCGGAAGACCATCCGCGGTCAGGTTGACGACCGTCCCGGTAACCGGGTCAACGCTGGTACCGCGCGCGAAATCATACCTGGCGGGATCGAAATTGAAGGCTTGATGTTGTTTTTCCCTATAGGTCCCAAAGAGGCTCAGACGCAGTCCGAGATTCAGGGTAAGTCGGGGCGTGATGTGCCAGTCATCCTGGAAGTAAGGTTCTAAAATCTTGTAGCGGTTGTAATACTTCACGAACTGGTCTTGCTGTCCGAAGCTGGCAATCCTGCCCAGAAGCAGGTCAGCAAATGGATTTCCGGTAGTAGTGGCGGCGTTGCTGGTATCGAAGGTCAGGTATCCCGGCACCGATCCCGCCGCGAGTTCGCCTCCAAACTCGTTCTTTTGTGCGGCAACGAAGTAGGCCCCAAACTGAAGATTGTGCTTGCCGACAATCTTGCTGAGGTTATCGCGGTAGGTATAAGTGGGATTGGAGTTGTAGGGACCGTTGGGAATGTAGCCGGCATCTTGGCCGAATCCCTGATTGTAAGCGTTGCCGCCCACCAGGTTGATGCCGGGCACGACATTGGTGTTATTCACTCCGGGAAACAGCGTGCCGAAAGTAGCCCCGCTCGGACGCTGCCAGGCGCCGACGTTATTGAGAATGATGTGATCGGTGGTATAGCTGAACACGAACTCGTTCAACAAGGTCGGAGAAAATGTCGAAGTGAGACGGGTTACCAGGCTGACGCCGGGGCCTTTGAAGTTCGTCTGGATCGTCGGGAAACTGCCGGCATTGGTCCAGAGCGGAACGGGATTCACCGTGTCCCAGGAATCGTGAATGTAACGGAAAGTGACGCGATTCGCTGCGTTGATGTTGTGGTCCACGCGAATCAACTCTTCGCGCCAGTTGGTGGGCTGGCTGGGAGATGAAATGAAGGACGCAGCCCCGGGCACGCCGGCGTTGGGGGCAGGAATCTCCGCGAGCAGCGCCTGAACGTTTGGATCATTGATGTTGAAACCCGGTACGGTGTTCAAATTGGGAGTCTGAACTCCATTCACCACTGGACAATCGCTGATGTCACCGTTCGTCGGATTCGGACACAGATCGCTGAAATCACCGAGACGTTCTGCGGCCGAGGGCACTGCAACGTTGAACGTCTGTCCGGGAACGCGATCGCGACGCCACTCCTGCGACCAGAAGAAGAACGTGTGATCTTTCCAGATTGGCCCGCCGATGGTGTAGCCGAAATCGTTTTTCTTGTAAGACGCGATCGGGTCAGGCGGGCGGTTGAAGAAGTTGCGAGCGTTGAAGGCATCGTTGCGTACGAACTCGTAGACGTTGCCGTGAAAAGCGTTGGTGCCTGACTTGGTTTCAACTTCGACGGTGCCGGAGCCATTGCGGCCGTATTGCGCACCGTAGTTCGAGGTCAGGACCTTGAACTCGCCGATGGACTCGAGGCTGGGATAAACGTTCAGCGTGGTGTTGCTGCCATTGTCCATGTTGTCGCCGCCATCGAGTTCCCAGTTGTTGTACTCGATGCGGCCGCCGTTGATGCTGTATCCGACGTTACCGGCGATGCCGACCGCGCCTTCGTCTTGCCCGGTCTGGTTGCTGACACCAGGAACCAGGGTTACAAGCTGCGTGAAGTTGCGGCCATTCAGCTCGAGCTGAGTGATCTGTTTGCCGGTGACGGTGCCGGAAAGATCGGAAGACTGAGTTTCAACCTGTGCGACGCTCGCGCCCTCCACCGTAACTTCGGTATTGGTGGATCCGACTTTCAGTTGCACATCATTGCGGGCCTTCTGGCCGACTCGCAGGATGACCCCTTTCGCCTCGTACCGGTTGAAGCCCTTGGCGACCACGGAAATGTTCACAGGGCCAGGAGGCAAACCTGCGGCCAGATAGTCTCCGGAATCGTTGGTAGTGGTTTCGCGGTTGATGCCTTTCTCGGGGATGCTGACATTGACTTTCGCGCCCGCAACCGCGGCACCGCTGGAGTCAGTTACCGTGCCTGTAACCTGAGCAGTGTCCTGAGCGAAGAGGAGGGTTGAAAGACAGAGACTTGCGAGGAGGGCGATCGAGTGAATGGGACGGTATTTCATGGTTGACTCCTTCGACTCCCTTGAGCTGAGTTGTCGCGTAAACGGGTTGCACGACTATAACGCAGCCGTGAACAAGTGCTAGTGATCTAAATCACAGGGTGCCAAGAAACTAATCCCCACTACCCCACGCAATGAATGCGTTTATTAAAACGTATGAATAGTGGAATAGTTCCACTTTGCTGTCAAGTGGAAAAGGTCCTGGTCGGCATTCAGGTTAAGCTGCGGGTGGACTCCCTCACTGCGAGTTCCGGCGCCATCTTGCGGTGTACGGCGGAAACTTCGCGCTTATCGAGAACCGCGTTGATCCCTTCGACCACGATGCTGACCGCCATGTTTCCCATTCCTTCCATGGGTTGGCGGATGGTAGTCAAAGGAGGGGTGTAGAGACTGGAAGCGGCAACATCATCAAACCCGATCACAGAACATTGCTCGGGAACCTTCATCCCTGCTTTGGCCAAGGCACGTATCGCGCCAAACGCTGTCATGTCATCGAAGGCGACCAGTCCGGTGAAGGGGCGCCGGCGCCTGATCAATTCTTCCGTCAATTTGTATCCGGCTTCAAAGCTCGAAATCGGGTCGCGAGATTCTGGAAGATCGAGGATCAACTTGGGATCGAGGTCGAGGTCCGTGGCGCGAGCAAAGTTCCGGATCCCCTTCCAGCGCGGTGCGCTGTCCGCCAAAGTCTTGGGCCCGCGGATGAACGCAATCCTGCGATGCCCGAGGGAATGTAGATGCTCGACGGCGGCGTAGGCGCCCAACTCGTTGTCCACGATTACGGAGCTGACGGAGTCGGTCTGAAGTTCGCGGCCGATCATCACGGTGGGGATGCTGCTCTTTTCGAGATCGGCCAGAACGTCAATGTCGACGAACAGCCAATTCGCCAGCACGATCAGCGCTTCGACGCGGCGGTCGAGCAGCATTTCCAGGTAGCGTTCGAAGCGGGCGCGTTCGTTGTGGACGTCGGTGAGAATGGGAAGGTACGAAGATTGATAGAGAGTGTTCTCGATCCCGCGCAAGACAAGGGTGCAAAAGGGATCGGTCATGTCGAAAATCATCACTCCCACGGTGTGACTGCGCTTGCTGCGCAGCGACCGGGCAAACAAGTTGGGGCGGTAACCCAGGCGCTTGGCGGCACGCTCAATACGCTTCTTCGTGGCAGAGGGTATGTAACGGGCCAAGGGCGCGTTGTTCAGAACGATGGAGACGGTGGTCGAAGAGAAACCACTCTCCTTGGCCACATCGCGGATGGTGACCATTGCGGATTTCACCTTGCCATCTTGCACTGAATCGCGAGAACGGGAGCCCAGTTGTCCGTCATCTGACATCTTGTGAGTAGGGGAGCAGGGTGCGAGCGCTTGAAATCAAGCTTCCAGTGGCGGACACTACAGCACAGTGAAACCAGTGTCAAGCATCGGCCGATCCGGGGTGGCGGCGGCAATCCTGTTTTTATGCTTCTACGCCTGGGCTCAACCCACAGCCAAACCCTCCAAGCCAAGCTCTACGCCGCAGCAATTGTTCCTGGAAGGAGAAAGCGCTCTTAAAGCCGGCGACTTAGCACGCGCCGAGGGGGCCTTTCAGGGGGTTCTTGCGATCGATCCGCAGCAGGTAGGCGCATACGCAAACCTGGGCGTGGTCTACATGCGGCAAAAAGAGTGGCGGAAGGCCTTGACCATGCTGCATAAGGCCGAGAGTCTGGCACCGCAAGTAGCGGGGATCCGGCTGAACATCGGCCTGGCATATTACCGCAAGGGAGAGTACGGAAAAGCGATTGCGCCGTTCGAGAGCGTGCTGAAAGATTCGCCCGATTCCCTCCAGGCGCGCTACCTGCTCGGGTTGTGTTACTTCTTCACCGAAAACTACGAGCAAGCTGCGATCGCGCTCGAGCCGCTATGGCCCCAAGAGTCGAACCAGCTGAATTACCTTTATGTGCTTGGCATTTCGGCGAATCACGCCAAGCGGCCTGAACTCGAGCAGCGAGCGCTTTCCCGCATGGTAGAGATTGGGCAGGATTCCCCGGAATTTCACCTGCTAATGGGGAAAGCCCACATCAATCGCGAAGAGTATGATGACGCGATTCGCGAGTTGCAGGCGGCCGCGAAGCAGCAACCCGCGCTGGCATTTGTGCATTTCTACCTGGGCGAAGCCTATCTGAAGAAGCAGGACCTCGAGCAAGCCAAGCAGGAATTCCTCAAAGATATCGCGATCGAGCCGGACGTGGCCTATAACTACGACCAACTAGGATTCATCTATTCCCAGCAACAGCAGGATGCAGTGGCTGAGAAGTATCTGCGTCATGCGTTGCGGATTGATCCGCAGCTGGGGAGTTCGCATTTCGAATTGGCCCGGATTTACTTGCGGGGAAAAAGGTACAAACAGGCTCTCGCGGAGATTGATGCCACGCAGAAGCTGGACCCAAACAACAGTTCGGTGCATTTCGTGCGCGGACAGATCCTGCAAAAATCAGGCAAGACCGAGGAAGCAAAACTTGAGATGGCGGAGGCGACCAGGCTCTCGAATGACCAGAGGAGCAAGCGGCAGCAGGAGTTATATGGCGGAAGTTTGCCAAATCCGGAATTGAAGCAGGAACCGCAATAAGTCGAATCGTGACAGCTGAGCTTTGGGTGTAAACTCTTGTCCTCACGAATTCCTCATCTGCACCGGTAACTTCCGTTCCAGGCAAGGAGCAATCTCGATATGAAACGCGCCATTCAGATCATCGGAATCATTCTCGGATTGTTGCTGATCGCCGCGATCGCGCTGCCGTTTCTGATCGACGTGAACAGCTTTCGTCCGCGACTGGAATCGGAGCTTTCCACCGCGCTGGGCCGGCAAGTCAAGGTGGGCAATCTGAAGTTGTCCATACTCTCAGGCAGCGTCGCAGCTGAAGATCTCTCCGTCGCTGATGACGCGTCGTTCAGCAAGGGCCCGTTCATTCGTGCAAAGTCCCTGGATGTGGGTGTTGACCTGATGCCGCTGATCTTCTCGAAGGCGCTTCATGTAAATGACTTGACTTTGACTGAACCCGAGATCGTTCTACTGCGCACCAGTGCTGGGAAATGGAACTTCTCCAGTCTTGGGGGAAACTCACCGGCGAAGGAGAAACCGTCTTCAAGCCAAGGCAGTTCCAATCCCAACCTGTCGGTTGGCAAATTGGAGGTCAAGAACGGGCGCGTCACTGTGGGCGAAGCAGGCTCAGCAACGAAGCCCAAGGTTTACGACAAGGTGGGAATCGTGGTGCGAAATTTTTCTTTCGCGAGCCAGTTCCCTTTCACCATGACCGCCAATTTGCCTGCGGGCGGAAATCTGAAACTTGACGGGCGTGCGGGACCAATCGCGGCAGAGGATGCGTCCCTGACACCGCTTGAGGCCAAGATTGGGGTCAAGAAACTGGATCTGCCAGCGTCCGGTTTTGTCGAACCTGCATCAGGAATTGCAGGGGTGATGGACTTCGACGGAACCTTGAAGTCGGACGGAAAAAACCTGAATTCCAACGGCAACATAGTCGCGAACAAACTGAAGCTTTCGCCCAAGGGATCTCCCGCCGGCCGCGAAGTGGACGTCAAATATTCGCTTGTGCACGATTTACAAAAGCAGGCGGGAGCGATTTCGCAGGCTGAGATCAGCATGGGCAAGGCGCTCGCCCAACTTAACGGGAATTACCAGATGCAAGGGAATAGCACTCTGGTAAATATGAAATTGATCGGCCAGGGAATGCCCGTAGACGAACTGGAAGCCATGTTGCCTGCGGTGGGAGTGATTCTGCCTTCCGGGTCTTCTTTGAAGGGCGGAACACTATCCACGACCTTGGGGATCAGCGGCCCAACCGACAAACTGGTGATCGTAGGACCAGTCAGGCTCGCGGATTCCAAGCTGGCGGGATTTGACCTCGGCTCAAAGCTCTCCGCGATCTCCGCGCTGGGCGGCGCGAAAACAGGATCGGATACGGTCATTCAGAACCTGAGTACCAATGCCCGTGTCGCGCCCGAAGGAATCAAGACTGACGACGTCAATCTCATGATCCCTTCGCTGGGCACCCTTACCGGAGCGGGCACCATCAGTCCAGCGGGCGCGCTCGATTATCGGATGCAGGCCAGACTTTCTGGCGCGGCTGCCGGGCTCACCCAGGTAGCTGGCCTTGGCGGCGGCGGGGCCGTTCCCTTCTTCATTCGCGGAACCACGAGCAGCCCCCAATTCGTTCCGGACGTGCAAGGCATGGTTGCGGGACGGCTAAAGGGTGGATTGCCGGGTGTGGGTGCGGTCGGGGGCAACTCTCCCCTGGGGTCGCTCGGCGGTCTGTTCGGCAAGAAAAAGAAAAAGCCTTAACTCCTCAGCTGTCGGGCAAAGGCTGGCTGTTGATCAGCCGCATTCGGGCGTTTTACCATCAATTACACGACTTTGATCCATACGAGAAGATGAGTCATGATGAACGAAACCATTGTGAATGGGCTGAAGCCATACCTGATTGGCGACAAGATCCGCAGTCTGCGGTTGCGAAAGAGCATGGGCCTGGTGGAATTGGGGAAGCATACAGGGTTGTCGGCAGCCATGTTGTCGAAGTTAGAACGGGGCAAGCTGTTCCCGACCTTGCCTACTTTGCTGCGGATCGCATTGGTGTTCAGCGTCGGACTCGACTATTTCTTCACAGATGAGCGGAAGCGACGGGTGGTAGCATTGGCGCGGAAGTCCGACCGAATGCGTTTTCCGGAGCGCCCCGGACAAGAAAACGTCGCGTATTTCTTCGAGTCCCTCGATTATCCTGCCACCCAGCGAAAAATCAGCACATTCCTCGCCGATTTCCAGGCGGTTCATGACGATAAGGTCAAGCCACACATGCATCCGGGCCACGAGTTGCTATATCTGTTCAAGGGTGAGTTGATTTTGACCATTGGAAGCACTGAGTATCAGTTGCAGGAAGGCGATTCCATTTATTTCGATTCGGCCGTTCTGCACAGCTACTGCAAAGTAGGCAAGGGTTCGACGTCGGCAATCATTGTAACCGCGGCGTGAACGGCAATCAGATGTAGCCCAAGCCCGCAAGTCGGTCGCGGATGAGACTCTCTTCGTCTACCGCTGTGGTTTCGTCCGGGTTCTTCTTCTGCACCTCGGCGACAAGGGATTTTCCCTGCATGGTGGGCGGAATCTCACGTCCCACCAGATCGAGCATGGTAGGCGCCAGGTCAAGAAGGCTGGCGCCATGGTATTCGCCGGTCAGGGGACAATTCGGGGCAACGAGAACAAAGAATCCATCGCCAGGCTGGGAGGCCTGCGGGTTAGAAGAAGAGCCTTTGATCGCGCGCGGTGACACGATGAGGAGCAGGGTGTCGTCGTCTAGCAGTTCGAGAATACTGCCCACTTGTTCATCGAGCCAAAGATAGTAGTCGGAAATCGCCTCGGGAGACGGGAGATCAACCCCGAGAGTCTCCATTCCCACATCCACGATTTGAAAATATGCCCAACGCTGCTGCGGAAAGAGCGTTCGTGCAGTCTGCCAGCGCGTTCGACTAGCTGACAGCACCTGCTCTGACAGCGTATGCGCAGCGGTTGGGACAACGCTTTCCGAGTCGCAAGCAGTGAGGTCAGACGGGCTTGCAGTCGCGGGAAAAGAAGCAAAGCTCACGCCATCGATTTCGTAAGGCGGAATGTCGGAGGTAAGCCCGAGCAGCGCTGACCGGTTCTGATGATCGGCAAGCAGGTTCCAGATTGCGGGAGCCTTTGGATCGAGGGCCTCGGGAGCTTGACTCGTCCCCATCGACATCCAGACTCGCAGGGTAGCGCTTTCACCTCCCGCCTGCACTATTCCATAGACGCCGACATCCATTAATCGGCGAATATTGACCAGGCGTTCGTCGTGAAAAACGATGTCAGGGGTAGCGCCGTCGAGTCCGAGCACGCAAATTTTCATAGGCAAAATGCTTTAATCCGTTGACAGCAATGACTTCCCTTCCATTGCTCCGGGTATGGCAACGCCCAAATATTCAAGAATCGTGGGAGCAAGATCAATAATGTGCGGGCCTTTGGCCGGCAGCGCACGATTGACGAAAAGCATTCCGGGCACCGCTTCGGGATCAACGATATGATCGCCGCTCCATTTGCGCGTGTTGTCTTCGATCAGGTGGTTGGCAAATCCGCCCACAGCGGTCTTCCATGCCACGCGAAACCCGGGATGGAAGTTGACCAGTAGATCGGGCGCGCGATCGGCGTAGGGCCCGCTGTACAGTTCTTCGCGACGTGAGACGCTGCGAATTGCGGGCCTACCGGTGGTCGGATCGGGGTGTCCGGTGAGTCCCGATTGGATCGCATTGCGAACCCGCTCGGCTTCCCCGTTTTCACCCACGATGCCACCTTGCTCCCTGCCCTCCAGGTTCAGATATATACCGCCGAGGCCGAGCGCATAGGCAGAAGTCCGGGACCAATCCACCTCGGCGAACGCTTCGCCCCGATCTTCACCCGGTTTCCTTCCATCCTTAAGCGCCAGCAGGCCATTCTGAAAGAGCCAGGTGTTGGTGTCGAACGCGCGGCGAAAAGTATTAAACCCGTGGTCGGAGAGCACGATTAGCAGAGTGTCCTCGTCCACGTGATTGAGCACAGGCGCGAGAAGTGCATCGCAGCGCTGGTAGTGTTGCTCGACCCGGGTGCTGAAATCACGGTCGGCATCGCGGTTGTGCAGGGGATGGCCTGCATCCCGAAAGCGCCACATCATGTGCTGCAGGCGGTCCGGGGTATCGAAGAGAATGAAGAAGAAGCCTTCTCTGAAGCGGTCCAACTCGTAACGCATGAGTTGCTCGCGCTCGCCCAGGACAAGGTCACAATGCTGAAGATAGGCTTCTTCGTCGAAGCGCCCATTGTTCAGGCCATTATGATCTTCCGCCATACCAAGGGTGGAAAAAAGTCCCAACTTTTCCGAGATAGTTTTTGCGTAGTCTGGAGGGGCTGATACCGGAAACAGCGGCGCGGCCGGATCGAAATTGATCGCGGAAACATAAAACTCGACGTGTGGATCAAGCCTGCGAACATAGAAGCGGGCGATCCCGGTCACGGACTGCAACATCGAAAGTTTGAACTTGAAGCGAACCCAGTCGCTCCATTGCCGCTCGGAAACTTCGATCTTCGCCGGGGATCCGCCGGTTTCAATGGCGAGCCTGCGAGCCGATTTATCCACCCGAACCCGGATATCGCAAATCGCATCCGCTGCAGGAGCCTTTGCGGTGTTGCGCGGACCGATGACCCGGGTGGAGAAATCAGATCCTGAATCAAGATGCACCACCTGTTCGCTCTCCTCCGCCTGAACGCCATGATCCTGGGTATAGAACGTTCCCTTGCTCTGGCTGCCGCGGAGATCCGGCACACCAACGCCGGCAAGCATGTTCCCTTTCAGAGGATCAGGCGGGAAGGTGCAGGGGCATCGCAGGACGGTACTGGGAATACCGGCCTGAGTAAGGGTGATCCAGAAGGGAACGCCCTGCCGCTGGTTCACTACGCGGGGAGGCGCAAACATGTTCCTGGGGCGCTCGAACCGACTCAGCGCCGCATCCGGCAGACGATTTTGCGGGTCGCGCGAAATGAAATCGAAAATTCCGTGGCCACCGGGATTGGTGCCAGTGGCGAACGAAGACCAGGCCACTGGCGTCTGCGCGGGATAGGTCGTCTTCAGCCGGCTATAGCTGCCGCTCCGCTGAATCTTTGCCAGGTTTGGCAGTTCGGCGCGCGAGAGCATGGCATCTACGATGCCAGGCTCCAGACCATCCAAGCCAATCACAATGACTTTTTTGGGCAAAGAGAAACCTGTGACTAGTGAGTCTCGGATGAAGCGGTTTCCGACGCTTCAATGGCCGCCGGCTCAGGAGAGCGGCGAAACACGCGCACAACCTTGAAAAAGAGGCCCACGACCTTGTTCCAGAAGATCAGCACGATCCCCAGGATGCTGGCAAGGCCCGACGTCACGGTCATAATCTGGTCTGGCCCCGCGTACAACGCAAAAAGATCTACCCGCATTGCAATCTCCTTGAACCCCAATGCCATTGAGCAAATGGCAGAGCAAGAAACTTACATTAGCCAAGATTCTAGCATTGTTAGGTCAAAATGGAAGTGAACGTTCGTCGGCGAATTAGAAGCCGGATGGAGACTTTGGTGAAGTACCCGAGTTGCTCATCAGGCCCTGTAGTTGCGATATAAGCGCTGAGGCCTCCCGCCGGCCTGCCGAAGTGCTGGCTAGATCGTTGGTTTCCGCAGGGTCCCTAGCCCAATCATAGAGCTGCTTGCCGTATTTTGCGTGAATAATGAGCTGCCAGTTGCCGGAGACGATGGAACTCATCGGACCGGAAACAGCGGTTGGAACCGGGTCGGGAGGGCGATCCTTCTTCGAGGCATACGGGCTTACCGAGAGCTCCGAGAGCACAGGCTGCTCGGATGAAGCAGGTGCTTTCCACAATGAATCGAGCGTCGGGCGACGAAAGCTTGGTGGCGGAGTTGTCCCAACCATTTGCATCAAGGTCGCCGGGATCACGGCGTTGGTGACAGGTGAGATCACGCGAACTGAGGCTGGAACGTGATCCGGCCACCAAAGGATGAGCGGCACGTGAATCAAGTTCCAGTACAAGGAATTGCCATGGTCCTCCAGCCCGTGCTCCCCCAGAGATTCGCCGTGGTCGGAGGTAATGACCAGGAGCGTGTTCTTATCCAGGCCGCGAGCATGCAATTTAGACAATAGTTGGCCGAGACAGTCATCCACGTATCGAATGCTGTCGTCGTATTCGTCAGCCGGAACGTTATGAGGCCAGTCGGGCTTGGGGTAGCCGCGTGGTCCGCCATAGTGGCGATGAACGTCGAAGTAGTTAAGGAACGCGAAAAAGGGGTGTTGCCCGGCATCCCGGCCCATCCATTCTTCAAATTCGGCATTCACTGCCGAAGCGCGCTTTCTCACCCCGAGTGCACCGCCACGACTGCCCGAACCTTCTTCATCGGGATCGAGCAGAGAATCCCATCCTACCCAGCGCAGGAATCGCTTTGGTTTGCTGTGATCGGTGCGAGAGAGGTAGATGCGGGCAAACTCGCGGCCATACAGGGTGCGAACCAATATGTCGGCCGGAGAGTTGAAATAGTCGTCGAAATGAATGAATCCGCGTTCAAAGCCAAGATCGTGCGAGAACCACGTTCGATTCGCCGAGAAGGCTCCTGTGCGGTAACCGAGGGCCTGCAGTTGCTGGCCGATAGTGGGGAGGTTGCCGAGGTTGTTCCCGTTCGCTCCGAACAATGGCATCGGCTTTACGTTGTCGGCTCCATGCTCGTAGACGTAGCGTCCGGTCACGAGGGAGACGTGCGAGGGCAAACTCCAGGATGAAGTCGAGATCGCGTTCTGGAACAAAACACCTTCTCGAGCCAACCGATCCAGGTTCGGGCTGGTGGGCCGCTGATAACCATAAGCCGAAAGATGATCGGCACGAAGCGTGTCCACGACGATGACGATGAGGTTGGGGAGCGCAGGATTGGCGGCCGGGAGCGTTTCGATGGCATGATGCTCGCGCCAACGTTGCCCGCCCTCTACGCTCAACAGCGCGAACAAAAAGACGCCGACCAGCGCGGGCAAGGTTTTCTGCCAGAAAGTGAACACCCATTGCTGCCGTTTTGTAATCCAGCGACTGAAGCCCACAGCAACACCAAGCGCGAGCAGAAGACTGCTTTTGTGATAAAGCCGTCCTGTCAGGGTAAGCCAATCGTAGACCGTAGCGAACGCCAACACCGCCGGAACTGCGACGACGGGTTGGATAGCGGAGGTGCAAAGTCCCGCAGCCTTCGCGATCGCAAGACTCACGAACGCCAAGACCAGGAAGAACGAAACGTTCACCAGCGGCGAGATCCAGAGGATAGGCAAGGAAACGTGAAGCATGGGGCCCCAGCTGGCCCAGTTAAGACGCTGGAAGATCAACAACCCTACCCCTTCGATGATCCCCGCGAAGATCCCGAACCAAATCGCGATCAGCGCCGTTGTGCCAACACTTGCCGTGATGGAAGCGCGTTCTTCTAAAGATTTCAGAGTTGGCTCAAGTGGAGACAATGAGTGTTTGATCCTGCGTTCGCTGCTGCTAGTTTACGCCACAGTGGGGCGGGATTGAGACACGCTATTGAGTTGGCGACGGCGCCTTCGGGTCATAAAGGTCGCGGATTTCTTCAGGGTCATCTGCCCAGTTGTACAACTGGTTCCCATATTTCTCATGCTTGATGAGCTGCCAAGGTCCCGAAATCAACGACTGAATCGCTCCTGTATCAGCTGTGAGAACAGTCGGGTCGACAACTGCCCCATGATGATTGAAATGCCTGACGGAAAGTTCCGAAAGCACGGGCGGGGCTTTTGCCGCAGGATGGGTCCACAAGAAACTGAGGCTGGGCCCGGGAAAAACATCCCTTTCTTGCACTCCGACCAACTGCATCAGCGTCGCGGGGATTGCTGCATTACTCACGGGATGTGCCAGCCTCGTATTCGCCGGGACATGCCCCGGCCACCAGACGATCAAAGGAACGTGAATCGATTCCCAGTAAAGGGCTGCGCCATGGGTTGCGAGGCCATGCTGCCCCAGCGACTCACCGTGATCCGAGGTTATGACGACCAAAGTGTTACGAAGGACTCCGCGTGTCTCCAATTCGGAAAGCAGCGCGCCGAGGGACGAGTCAACATAGCTGATGCCATTGTCGTAGTCATCGACAGGCCCACCTTGGGGCCAAGGCCTGGCGAACGATCCTGGCCCAGCATAGGGTTGATGGACATCGAAGTAGTTCAGAAAAGCAAAGAACGGGTGGGGACCAGGCTCGATCCAATCGAGTAACTCGCGGCCAACGACGGGAGCGCGTTTTCGCACGCCAGGAGAGCCGCCTGCATAACCAACTCCCTCATCGTCGCTATCGGTAACGGCATCGAATCCCAGCCAGCGAAGAATTCGCTTGGGCTTGCTGTGCTCGGACCTCGACAGATAGATGCGCGAAAACTCTCGTCCAAACAGGGTCCGTATGCAGGCATCGGGCAGGGAGTGAAAGTAATCTTCGAAATGCGCAAAGCTCCGGTCGAAGCCGAGATCATGCGAAAACCACGTTCGGTTGGCCGAGAAGGCTGCAGTGCGATATCCGAGTTGCTTCAGCTTCTCGCCAATAGTCGGGAAATTTCTGAAGTTGTTTGCATTGGGCCCGAACAATGACATTGGCTTGACATTGTCGGCTCCATGCTCGTGCACCGGCTGCCCGGTTACCAGGGATGCATGCGAGGGCAGGCTCCAGGAAGAGGTCGAAATCGCGTTCTCAAACAGAACGCCCTCTCTCGCGAGATGATCAATTACTGGACTCGTGGAACGCGCATAGCCATACGAGGAAAGATGGTCGGCGCGAAGAGTGTCAATAACTATAACTAGTATGTTTGGCAACGCGGGATCGGCAACCGACAGGCTAGCCATTTCCCGCTGCTCGCGCCAGCGATGCACACCTTCGATGCCCGCCGCGAGCGCAGAAAGCGCAACCACAACCACGGGCAGGGATTTCCTGCAGAATGCAACAACATGGCGGTGATCCAGCCAGCGGCTCAGGCCGACCGCAACCCCTAACGAAAGAAGCAGGCTGCTCGTTCGGTAAAGACGAGACGTAAGATCCAGCCAGTCGTAGAGAGTGGCGAAGGTCAGAACGAACACCGTGACTTTCACGGGATCGAATTTCGGGATGAGTCGCTCAACGGCGAGGATCAGAACTGCCAGAGCGGAAAAAAGCGTGACATCAACAAACGGAGAGATCCAAACGATCGGGGCTGAGACGTGGAGCATCGGACCCCAACTCGCCCAATTGAGACGTTGAAACATCAGCAGGCCCACACCTTCGAAGGCACCGCCTACGATCCCGAACCAAACCGCAACCAGCAGCACAGTCCGCAAGCGCGAGAATGAGGAAGTCTTAAGCCGACCTTCCGCTGCACTGGAAGTGATATCTGTTAAGCGCAATGAACTCAGGTCCCGAGCTTGAAGTTGGGAAGAGTGTACGACAAAACGAGAACGTTCGTGTCCTGTTTTTGTTGGAGGTACATCACACGAGTGTCAGCGTCCGGAGTAATCGTCCAGCGCCTGGCTGAGTCTCTCCAGAGCCGTTATCGTCATTTCGGGATCGCCGCCGATCCCAATGCGGAAATGCTGCGGCATCTCGAAAAATCGGCCCGGCACCACGCTGGTTTCGTAATTCCGGCGTAGAAAATCGCAGAAGTCATCGGCACTCCCCCGAAGCAACCTGGGAAAGACGGAGGTTCCGTGCGCTGGCCGGACACATTCGAGATCAGCACGGGAATCAAGGAAGGAGTTCAAGGCACGCCGATTCGATTCGACGATCTCTTCGGCGCGAGCAGCAATCTTATCGAGGTTGTCCAGGGCAATGACGCTGATTAATTCGGCGGGATGGGCAGGAGTGGCCCCGTAGAGATCATTAATTCTCCACATGCGGGTGGCCAGGCTAGGCTCGGCCAAGACCCATCCGCAGCGAACGCCACTCAATCCATACGCTTTCGTCAGGCTACTGGTCACGAGGAAATGCTTTCCCAGGTGAAACGCGGGCGTAAAGGGCTGATCGAATAGGGCTTCCAGGTAGACTTCGTCCACCAGCACGCGGGCGCCCACGGAGCGCGTGAGGTCTCCTATGTCAGCCAGAGTGGAGGGACTGGTCATCGCGCTCGATGGATTGTGAAAGTTGGTGATCACAATCAGGCGGGTGCGTGATGTGATCTGCTTTGCCACCTGTTCGGGCTCGATCTCGAAATTATTCTCAAAATTTCGGGGGAAGCGGCGGACCTGGGCGCCTAGATAGTGCAGTGTGCTGAGCAACAACTCGTATGTCGGTTGCTCAACTAAGACTTCGTCACCCGGTTCAATCGTAGCCGCCATCGCGAGGTGGTTCGCCATCGAGGTACCGGTGGCGGCGACTACGCAGTCGGGGTTGACTCCGTTTTTCTTAGCCAAGCGCTCCTGCAATGGCGCATATCCATAGATTGTCGGCCCGTTGATTTCGAGGTCCTCCAAACGAACTGGCAATTCCGCAAGGGGATAGGACTTTACTCCGCTGGTCGCGAGGTTGTATTTCGCATCCGAGTGCAGCTTGGCAAATTCCATGTAAGGAGAGTGAGAAGTAGTGCGCGACCAGGTCATGGGTGGTGATTTCCGAGATGTTTGCGGCGATGCCAAAGAGCATACACAGGAATTCCGAGCAGCAGAATCGCCATGCCCAAGAGGCTATTCGCCGGATAGCGGTAGATGGTGTTGGCTACGACGAGCCACGAGATCAGGATAAAGGCAATGGTGGTAAACGGGTGACCGGGCACGCGATAGGGGCCTCCGTTTTCTCCAATGCTCCGTCTGCGAAGCGGGAAAATGCAGGTAGCCGTAAGACCGAAGAACAGAAAGTCCATGGACACAACGTAATTAAGAATCTGTTCATAGCGGCCCGAAAGGGCGACCACAATGGTCCAGATGCTCTGAAGCACAATGGCAACCACTGGTACGCGGGTCCGCGCGTTGACTGAGGCGACGCTCTGAAAAAAAAGTCCGTCCTGGGCCATTGCGAAGTACACTCTCGGCGCGGTGAGGACCGATTGACTGAGAAACCCCAGGGTCGAGATAGCAATTCCGAAGGCGATCAGTGTGGCGCCATGTTCGCCCAGAGCCAAGCGCATGGATGCGGAAGCGGGCACGGTGGTATTGGCAAGCTCAAGCGGGCCAAGCGCGCGCACATAAACCAGGTTGACCGTCACGTAAAGCGTGATCACTCCAGCGACACCAACTACGAGAGCGCGAGCGAGGTTGCGTTGAGGGTCCTTGATTTCTGCCGCAATAAAATTCGCGGTTTGCCAGCCCCCGTAAGCAAAGAGCACCGGAATCATGGCCGATCCAAATGAAGCCAACAATTGAAAGGATGGCGGTTGGTCGAACACAGGGTGGGAAAGGGAAAATGGATTCTTGATCAGTAACAGGCCCGTGATCACCAGTCCAGCAATGGCGGCAATCTTCAGCACCATCAGAGCACTCTGCACGCGACTGCCCAGCTTGACTCCGAAGCAATTGATCACGGTGAGGACGGCGAGCGCCACCACCGCCGTAAGTCTCTCGGATGCTCTCCATCCCGTAAGTTCCAGGAAATATCGGGCGAACGTGACTGTCACGGCCGCCATGCCGCCGGTTTGAATGACTAACAACAGAACCCAGCCGTAGAGGAATCCGAGCGCGGGATGATAGGCTTCGCGCAGGTAAGCATACTGGCCCCCAACGTCGGGCATGCGACCGGCAAGTTCGGCGTAGATAAATGCTCCGAGCATAGCCATGATTCCGCCCACGACCCATGCGCCCAAAATCAGAATCGGCGTGTGTACCTGCCTGGCGACCACGTAGGCGTTAACGAAAATACCGGAACCGACAATTCCTCCCATGACCACCATGGTGGCGTCGAACAATCCGACCTGGCGCACCAGGGTGCTTCCAGCCGCTGCGGGTTCCACGATGGCAGAATGAGTCTTGTGCACTGGCGAGAATCTAACACGGTGTGGACCGTGTGTCTGGATGTTATCCTCATTTCGCTCTGGTAACCGGCCCGAGCCCGCACTACACTCCTGGTTAACCAATTTCGTGCAACTTCGTCCTACCCTGAGCAGCTTGTTTGGGACGAAGCGTCTGCAGATTGGGATCAATCACATTTCGCAGGCGAAAGCCTGACACTACACTGTCGAGTTGCAGTTAATGGCGGAGTATCCCCAGCACTTACCGAGTCCGGCGCGAATTCTGCGCAGTTACGCCCTCAGCCTAGGAATTGCGGCACTGGCAGGCGCCGCTTCGTTCCTGGGAACCTATCTGTTCCGGGCCGTGACCGAGTGGACGCCGGACCTGACCTACATCGCGATAAGTACATTGATCAGCTTCCTTATTTACGGGCTGCTGGCTCCGATTGTCGTTTGGCTGGCGATGAAGTTCCCGGTCGAGCGAAAAAATTGGATTCGCCGCATCTTGTTGCACCTGGTGTTCGCCGTGATGTTCACCGCGGTGCATGTGGCGGTAAGGCCCATGGTTTACCAGATGAGAGGTCCCGACGGTAAACCTCGTACCATCACCTGGCGACTGTACCGCAATCTTTTCATCTATCTCGCGTTCGACAATATGGTAAACACGTACATGCCGATCGCACTGCTGGGCCATTTCTTGCTTTACCAGCGCAGGCTGCGCGACCGCGAGGTACGTTCGTCGCAATTGCAAGCCAAACTCGCCCAGGCACAGCTGGCGATGCTGAAGATGCAGCTACAGCCACACTTCCTCTTCAACACCCTCAATGCCGTGTCGGCCCTGATCCGGGACAATCCCCACGCCGCCGAAGAAACGCTGGCCCGGTTGAGCGAGTTGCTGCGGCTAACGCTGGACAATGAACCCGAGCAGGAAATCTCGCTCAAGGTAGAACTTGATTTCATCCAGCGCTATTTGGAAATCGAGCAAATCCGCTTTGAGGATCGCCTTCACGTCTCTTTCGATATCGAGCCCTCGGCGCTGGACGGGAAAGTTCCTAACATGCTTTTGCAGCCGCTAGTGGAGAATGCGCTGCGTCACGGAATTGCGAAGCGCGCTCAAGCTGGGAAACTCCAAATCCGGGCCTGGCGGGAACAGGAATGGCTGATGGTTGCCGTGCATGACAACGGGCCGGGAATTCCGGAGGGAACTCTGCCGGAGCGAATCGGGCTGGCCAATACCCGGTCACGCTTGCGTCAACTCTACGGCGATACGCAGCGCTTCACGCTAGAGAGTTCGGGCGAGGGGGGCACCATAGCAACCGTGCAGATTCCCTTCCATCCGGCAGAGCACGACGCTGTTGTGGCCGACGATCACTGGTTCGCAATGCCCTCGGAAACCGTGCACTGAGCGGCCCGGCCCTACTTGCCCAAAAATTCCTGTACGCGCGCGCGGTAAGTGCGGCTCAGGGTGAGTTTTCGCCCATCACGAAGAACAACCACGTATTCCCCGGCAAACCAGGGTTGAAATTCCTTGATGCGCTCAATGTTTACGATGGTGGAACGATGGATCCGCAGGAACCGTTCGGGGTCGAGGCGCGCCTCAAAATTCTGCATGGTTTCCCGGATCAGGTGGTTTTCTTTTCCCACGTGGAGCGTCAGGTAGTTTCCTGCCGCCTCGATGTAGTCGATCTCGTCGGCGCGCAGGAACAGGGCGCGACCGCCGGAACGGATCACCAGCCTGTCCGAATATTTCTTTCCCGGGCGAGCCTCCCGTAACAGAGCCAACAGTTGCGTGCTCAACAGGCCGCCATTCCCGTGGTGAATCTGATCCTTGGCGCGCTGCACCGCGCGGCGGAAGCGTGACTCACTAAAGGGCTTCAATAAGTAGTCCACTGCCTGCGCATCAAAGGCGCGAAGGGCGTATTTATCGTACGCGGTGACGAAGATGACCGCGGGCCGCAGACCGCTTGCGCTCATCAACTCCATCAACTCGAAACCATCCGTCTCGGGCATTTGAATATCGAGGAAAACCAGCGATGGCTTTGCTTGCTCTAGCAAGGCGAGCGCCTCCGCCCCACTGGAGCATTCGCCCGCGAGCTCCACTTCTTCATCGTCTTTCAACAAGTCCCGAATTCGCTTACGGGCCAGTGGCTCGTCGTCGATGATCAGGGCCTGAATCTTGAGTTGCTCGTTCGGCACATCCCCGCCTGAGACGTGATTTAGACGTGTGTCAGGGTGCTTTGTCTGAATTCCAAAGCGAATTTCGGACACCTCACCGGCAGGCTGGCACCCCTCCGTTACTGTAAGACGATTTTGAGAGCCGTTTTTCTCACAAGCAAGTTTCATATTCGAGTATCCAGCAGGCTTCCTGCCAAATAGGTGAGTTTTGTGTGACGGGCTGGAACTGGGACGGAATGCAGGCAGGAAGGGACGATTTGCCAAAAACTCGAAGTGATTCCCTGCCCGAGGAACATAGGTGTCAGTCGTCTTCTCGCGGCGGGAGAATGTGTCCGGAATTTCATAGGCCCTTTCCATGGGATGAAAACGGCCTATGAAATTGACCATGTTATGAGGGCTGGTTCACCCAGGCAAAGGCCCGCTTACCGTCGGAACGCTCGACCAGGCGCGCTTCTCCGTAGTGCACCAGCCGGTTCAGAACCGTGGTAACGCTGGCCAGTGGATCCTTGTGGGTCTCAAGCGAGAGGCCCTGTTGGCGAAGCCGGTCGCGGACTTCGCGGGCGCGCAACGGGCCTGCAGCCTGCATCAGGGTGAGCCGGCAAGCTTTTGTAAGGCCGGTCTGATGGCCGCGCGACTTCTTCCCATTCAGGTCGAGCAATTCGTCTTCGCTGACGATACCATCGAAGATCACTGCCAGGCCCAGGATGGTTTGCTTGACGGTGCCAATACGCTTCATGATTTCAGCGCGTTGAGCGCGGAGTACGCGCAACTCCTCCCGCGCCAGGCGGATGACTTCTTCCGCATGACGTGAAGAGGTGGCCAGATTCGGGTTCACCGTCGGTAGATCGGTCACAAGTTGCTGAGTTGCCATATTGAGTAACCCTCCCCCACATATTGTTCATTAGATAGACGAACCAAACAGACGCCTGCTACGGACTCGGGGCAGTCAACCGAAGGAAATGACGAATCGCGTGTTATGTGGGACGAATGACGGAGAACAAAGGCTCTAACCGCCGGAGCGAAATAGGCGCGAACCAAAGTATCGGTGAACCGGTCGTCCGTGGAGCGAGCCCAAGTAGCCGTTTACCTGACGATCCGGTACGACAGGCTGTTACCCGAAGCATGCTCGCGGAGCAGGTCTATCCCCCGCCGGCACCAGTGGTCGAGGTCAGCGGCCCCTGAGAAATCAATGATCATCATCACGATGCGACTGGTGGATGCAACAATCATCGCACGCTCCGAGTCGCTGGTCGGACTGCCGAATGGCCCAGCCTCGTCCGAGAAAACAGGAAGGCTCTCGAGATTGAGAGAGTCCTTCCCAATACCTTTGTAGGCTTCTCCGCGCGCGCCTGCGCGGAAAGCCACGGTATTTGCGATCTTCGAACTATCGTAGGAGCCAATGGGCAAGAAAGATTCGAGCGAGACCAGGTTGTTGACATCCACAACATTGTTGATGAAATAGAGGCCCTTGCCGGATACGATGCGACGTAGCAAGGCTTCAGAGGATCCCCGATACCGGGAAGGATCCTTGCCAAGAGCACGATATGCGCCTCGCGTAGCCGCGACGGAGAGTTGCGACCCAATCTTGTCGGCTGGCAGCTCCATGGGAATTCGCTGAGCCCTCTGCTTCAACTTTTCCAGCAGCATTGGATCCGACGGTCGGACTGTAACAGAGCCCTGCACGCAGCCAACAGAAAGGGATCGACAGGTTTGCTTAAGGGATGGGTGGATCTGTAAAGAAATTTCGTCAAAGCCCTCGGACATGCCCTCAACATATCGGAAAGGAACAAGCCGCGCCAAGGTGCAGCCTTTAGGCTACCGGCACTTCTGGTTCCAGGTACTCCAGACGACCGCCCGCCGGGTTGAATCTGGTGATAAGCGGGCAGTGAAGGGTGGTGGAGCGGCGATGCCCCGGACCGGAGGGTCTCAAGGCTGAACCCGATTCATCGCTTGCGGTCCGACTCAGACAGCGCCGCCCTCTCTGCTTTATCGGCAAGCTGGGCGGCTTCTTTAAAAATGCGTACGAACATGGGCCGGGTAAGTTTCCCGGTCTGGGTGTTCTGATTTGAGGGATGATACGAGGCGAGCAGGAAGCGTTCATCCGCCATGGCGTACCAGGCGCCGTGCGAGAAGACATACTGCTTTCGTGCGGCTAGTTGGCCGCGGCGCTTGAGGTAATTCAAGTATGCGTCGAAGGCAATCCTTCCTAGCGCGACGATGACCCGGGCACGCTTCAGACCTTCAAGTTCTCGCTCGAAGTAAGTCGCGCAATTGGCCAGTTCCTGGGGCAGCGGTTTGTTATCGGGGGGAGCGCAGCGGGCAGCGGCGGTGATGTAGAGATCGGTCAGGATCAAGCCGTCATTGCGATCGGTTGCGCGAGGCTGGTTGGCAAAACCAGTTTCATGCAGTACCGGGTACATGAAATTTCCCGAGGCATCCCCTGTGAACGGGCGCCCGGTGCGGTTGGAGCCGTGCGCGCCGGGAGCGAGGCCGAGTACAACGACTCGGGCGTCGGGGTCGCCGAAGCCCGGCACGGGCCGTCCCCAGTATTCCCAGTCGCGGTAGGCGCGACGCTTTTCGCAAGCGATCTGCTGGCGGTATTCAACCAGGCGGGGGCAGCGCCGGCAGGCGACGACCTCGGCGTTGAGTTGTTGGAGCCAGAGCGGTAGAGTCTTCATCTCATCCGGTACTGAAAGTTGGGGGGCTCGCATCCGCCTCCTCGTGTAACTAAAGTTCTCGTCCTGCGTTTGACGATGCTCTCCCTCTCTCTTTACACTCAAATGGACGCCGGGTTTGGGAGTCCCTGTCTACATTCCCGGCGCAGCGCGAAAGGCTAAACGTGAGCCCCACCGAAACTAATAGTAGTACGAAGCGGGAGATCGCAGTCGAGATTCCCGCGAATGAAGTAAACCGGGAAACGGAAACTCTCATCCAGAAATATCAGAAGCTTGCACGTCTTCCGGGTTTCCGGCGCGGGCATGTTCCGGCATCAATCATCCGCCAACGTTTCACCGAAGAGATCAAAACTGACGTGCTGGACTCGCTGGTGCCGCGTTATTTCCGTAAGGAAACCGAGAAGCTGGGCCTGATTCCAGTCTCGCAACCCCAAGTTACCGACTTGCACCTGCATGAAGGGGAACCACTTCGCTTTAAGGCTACCTTTGAGGTCATGCCCGAGATCAAGGTGGAGGGCTACAAGGAACTGAGGGCCGACAAGCCCGCTATTACAGTGACCGATGAAGAGGTAGCAGACTCGTTAAACCACATCCGCGAAGAGCGCGCGACGTACACCTCGATCGAAGGACGTACGCTGGCGGACGGCGATTTCGCGCAGGTTTCGCTCGATGGCCAGCCCAAAGAAGCCGAAGGCAAGCCTGTTCACATGGATGATGTGCTGGTGGAAATCAACGGCAAGAACACGATGCCCGAGTTCACCCAGAACTTACACGGCGCTGCTGCCGGAGACGAACGGACTTTCGAGGTGACTTATCCTGCCGACACCAATGACCAGCGACTCGCGGGAAAAACTTTCACCTACACGGTCAGGGTGCTAGCGCTGAAACAAAAGAACCTTCCGGAGCTGAACGACGACTTCGCCAAGGAACTCGGGGAATTTGCCAACCTGGATGAAGTTCGAACCCGAATCCGTGAAGGCATGGAGCAGGAGCGGCTACACAACGCCGAACGCGAAGCCAAAGACAAATTGGTCGCCGAATTGGTGAAGCGCAATGACTTCGAAGTTCCGGAAGCGCTGGTGGAGCGCCAGATTGATCTACGCCTGGAACGGGGCTTGCGGGCGCTTGCGGCGCAGGGAATGAGGGCGGAAGACCTAAAGAAGATGGATTTGAACCGCTTGCGAGCGGGCCAAAAGGAACAGGCAACGCAGGAAGTAAAGGCTTCGTTGTTGTTGGAGAAGATCGCCGACGAGGAACATATCGAGGTCAACGACGAGGAGATTGACCGGGAGGTACAGGCGCTCGCAACTCAGTCAAAACAAGCGCCGGAAGCGATCCGAGCTCGTTTGACACGGGATGGGGCGCTGGATAGAATCCGGGTTAGAATCCGCAGCGAAAAGACCCTCGATTTTCTTTATCACCAGTCCGCTTAGGCGGGCCACTTCGATCCTCCCCGGACAGTAAGGACGCGTTTCTGGGCAGGAGTGTGGAAGGTAAACGTGAAAGACCCACAAATGATGTTGGTACCGATGGTAATCGAGCAAACGGGCCGGGGAGAACGGGCTTACGACATCTACTCCCGGCTGCTGCGAGACAACATTATTTTCATCGGCACGCCGATTGACGACAACATTGCCAACCTGGTGATTGCCCAGATGTTGTTTCTGGCGCAAGAAGATCCGGAGAAAGACATCCAGCTCTACATCAACTCTCCGGGAGGATCGATCACGGCGGGCATGGCGATCTACGACACCATGCAGTACGTGAAGAACGATGTCACCACGATCTGTATCGGACAGGCGGCGAGCATGGCGGCCCTGTTACTTTCGGCAGGGGAAAACAAGAAACGTTTGGCCCTGCCCAATTCGCGCATTCTGATCCATCAGCCCTCGATGGGCGGTCTTTCGGGTCAGGCCACCGACATTGATATCCATGCTCGCGAAATCCTTCGTATGCGAGAGATTACCAACCAGTTATTGGCAAAACACAGCGGCCAAAAACTAGACAAAGTGGAAAAAGACGTAGAACGCGACTTCATTATGAACGCGCAGCAAGCGAAGGAATACGGAATCATTGACGATATCATTTACAAGACGAGATAAGGGTATGATCGGAATTCCGCCGATCGTATGCCTGTGAAATCTCGGCGTGAGAGGATCTCTTCCCCGTCCAGCGTTCAGGAAGAGAGGCAAGCAACAAAGGAGTAGCCGAGTGAAAAACAGGTCCGGGAGTGAAGAGATTCTGCGCTGTTCGTTCTGCCACAAATCGCAGGACGCAGTCGCCAAGTTGATTTCCTCTCCAAGCGATTATCCAAGAGCCTATATCTGTGATGAGTGCGTAGCGGTCTGCAATTCGATCCTGGAAGACGACCGCACCGCCACCCCGCCAGCGCAAACCCCAAACCAACTGCCCAAGCCACAAGAGGTAAAAACGTTCCTCGACGAATACGTGATTGGACAGGAGCAGACGAAGAAGAAGCTGGCAGTTGCGGTATACAACCATTACAAACGCATCTACATGAACCGGCAACGGACCGGGGACGGCATTGAACTGACCAAGTCCAACATCATGCTCATCGGGCCGACCGGGACAGGCAAGACGTTGCTGGCGCAGACCCTGGCCCGAATGCTGGATGTGCCTTTCGCGATCGTAGACGCGACGACCCTGACGGAAGCGGGCTATGTCGGGGAAGACGTCGAGAACATTATTCTCAAGCTGTTGCAAGCGGCAGACGGAGATGTCGGCCGGGCGCAGACTGGGATCATCTACATTGACGAAGTCGACAAGATCGGGAGGAAGGACGAGAATCCCTCGATTACACGCGATGTTTCCGGAGAAGGCGTCCAGCAGGCGCTGCTCAAGATCCTGGAAGGAACCATTGCCAATGTTCCCCCGCAGGGTGGCCGTAAGCATCCGCATCAGGAGTTCACCCCGGTCGACACGACCAACATTCTTTTCATATGCGGCGGGGCTTTCGTGGGACTGGAAAAGATCATTGGCCGCCGTGTGGGTAAAAAGTCACTCGGGTTCAAAGCGGATGATGGGGAACCCCAAGAGCCACAGCCGGAGCGTAAGCGGAATTTCGAACTGCTGAGCGACGCGCAACCGGAAGATCTCATCAAATTCGGGCTTATTCCCGAATTCGTCGGCCGCCTGCCGGTGGTAGGGGTGCTGGAGGATTTGGACGAGCAGGCGCTGATTGAGATCCTGACCCGTCCCAAGAACGCTATCATCAAGCAATACCAGCGCTTGTTCGAGTTCGAGAACGTGCGCCTAAAGTTCAGCGAGGAAGCCCTGCGGGCGATCTCGCGGCAGGCCATGGCACGGAAGGTCGGGGCTCGGGGCTTGCGCATGATCCTGGAAGAACTGATGCTCGACCTCATGTATCATCTTCCGAGCCAGAAGAAGGTGAAGGAGTTCGAAGTAACTCGCGAGATGGTAGAGAAGCGAGACGTCTCGTTGGCAATGATGGAGAAAGCCGGTTAACGGAGCGCCAACGACGCGGTCCGAGGAGCAGAGTGTGACCACACCCAAAGAAAAATTCGAGACCAAGAAACTGCCCATGATGCCTATCCGGGACGTGGTCATCTTTCCGTACATGATGACGCCGTTCGTGGTGGGACGGGAGTCCAGCGTCCGGGCCCTGGAAGAGGCGCTGGCCGCGGACAAGAAAATCTTCCTGGCGACCCAGCATGATGCAAGTGTGGACGAGCCCAAGCCCAACGAGATCTATCAGGTCGGCACTGTCGTAAATATCGTGCAGAGCCTGAAGCTCCCGGACGGAAACATCAAGGTCCTGGTGGAAGGAATCGAGCGCGGCAAAGTTCTGCAGATCAGCGAGAGCGAAGGTTTCATGCAGGTGTCGGTTCGGGTGGCGCGATACACGACCGAAACCACTCCGCAGGTCGAGAGCGGCATGCAGCGGGTCACGTCACTGTTTGAGCAGTACGTGAAGCTGTGCCAGTCGCTTAACTACGAGACCATGATCGCGGCAGTACGGATGGAAGATCCGGCTAAGCTGACGGACACCATTTCCGCCAACCTCCAGCTTTCCATCGAAGAGAAGCAGGAGTTGCTGGAAATCTTCGATCCCGCGGAACGCCTGAGCCGCATTGGCGACGTTCTTGATATTGAGATCGAGAAGTTGAACATGGATCGCACCATCCAGTCGCGGGTAAAGCGGCAGATGGAGCGGGCACAGAAAGAGTATTACCTTAACGAGAAGATCAAGGCGATCCAGAAAGAACTTGGCCGGGGCGAGAAGAGCGAATTCGATGAATTGAAGAAAAAGATCGAGTCCGCCGGCATGAGCAAGGAAGTGCGCGACAAGGCCATGCAGGAACTGAAAAAGCTCGAAGCCATGCCGCCGATGTCGGCCGAATCCACGGTTTCGCGCAACTACCTGGACTGGCTGCTCGCAGTGCCGTGGAAGAAGCGCTCGAAGGAAATCCGCAACATCAGCCGCGCGGAAAAGGTACTAAACGAAGATCATTACGGGCTGGAGAAAATCAAGGAGCGCATCCTTGAATTCCTGGCCGTGCGCCAGTTGGTAAAGAACCCCAAAGGTTCGATTCTTTGTTTCGTTGGACCGCCAGGCGTAGGCAAGACTTCTCTGGGCATGTCGATCGCGAAGGCAACCGGCCGCAAGTTCGTCCGCATGTCGCTGGGCGGAGTGCGCGACGAGGCTGAGATCCGCGGTCACCGCCGGACGTACATCGGGGCCCTGCCCGGCCAGATCATCCAGATGATGAAGAAGGCCGGCACCAAGAACCCGGTGTTCATGCTGGACGAAGTGGACAAGATGTCAATGGACTTCCGCGGCGACCCGTCGGCAGCGCTGCTGGAAGTACTCGATCCCGAGCAGAATTTCATGTTTGTGGATCATTATCTCGACGTCGAATATGACCTGTCGCAAATCTTCTTCATTGCCACCGCGAACGTGATGCACACCATCCCCCCTGCCCTGCAGGACCGCATGGAGGTGTTGCGTTTACACGGTTACACGGAGCAGGAAAAGGTCGAGATTGCGAAGCAGTTCCTGGTCAAGAAGCAGATGGTGCAGGCGGGCCTGACCGACAAGAACGTCAAGTTTAGCGACGATGCCATCACTGGCTTGATCCGCAGCTACACCCGGGAAGCCGGAGTGCGCAACCTGGAACGCGAAATTGGCAACGTTTGCCGTAAAGTGGCGCGTAAGGTCGTGAAGGAAGGCGAGAGCTATAGCGTCACGGTAAACGCCGAAAACCTCAACGACTTCCTGGGGGTCACAAAGTTCCGCGACACCCTGGCGCATGAGAAGAGCGAAGTCGGTCTGGTGACCGGTTTGGCATGGACCGAAGTAGGCGGCTCTATTCTCAGCACCGAAGCTACCGTGGTCGACGGCAAGGGCAAGCTGACGCTCACCGGCAAGTTGGGCGACGTCATGCAGGAGTCGGCGCAGGCCGCAATGTCTTACGTTCGCTCGCGGGCACAGCGCCTCGGACTGCAGCGTGAGTTCTATCGCAATATGGACATCCACGTCCATGTGCCCGAAGGCGCAATTCCGAAGGACGGACCTTCTGCCGGAATCACGATAGCGACGGCCATTTCCAGCGCGTTGAGCAAGATTCCGGTCCGGCGCGATGTGGCGATGACCGGTGAGATCACACTTCGTGGCAAAGTTCTTCCTATCGGCGGCTTGAAAGAGAAGCTGCTGGCCGCCCATCGCGCTGGCCTGTTTGAGGTGATTCTGCCGCAGGACAACCAGAAAGACCTGGCGGAAGTTCCCGAGAACCTGCGCAGCGCGATGAAGATGCACTTTGTGGATACGATGGACCAGGTGCTGAGCATCGCCCTGGAACAACCACTCCCGGACCAGCCTGCGGTAGGGGAGGCAGCCCAGACCATTGCTCCGCTTGCGCCCCCTCCTGAGGGATCAACGGCGCATCAGTAAGCACAGCCTTTGTCCGTTGACATGATGAAGACCCGCTGGTGCGCGGGTCTTTTCTTTTCCCCAGTAGTTTCATTGTGTTGTTCGTGGTTTATCGGATCGGCAAAGGAAGCAACACCAACGCAGGAGAGTTCACTCCGTTCGGGGTGACACCGCTCCTCAACGGTCTTAGAATGGCAGTTGAAGAAGCGGGACTGAGGATTGAACGGTGGAAGAGCCTCTTCAAAGACGTTTCCCGGTCCGCGGGACGGCGGCCCTGATCGTCGCCATCGCCGTGATCATGGTTCCGTTCGTGCTTCTACCTGCATATCGCATTTTCTTTCTTGTTAGCCTGGGAATCGGCATCGTAGTCGCAGGAATCCTCTACCTGTGGCGCATGTATCGCCCAATCCGTGAAGAAGACATCCATAACACCAAACGGCCCTTAGGGCTGGACTGATCGATTATGAGAGTTCTCGCCCAGTTCGTAACCTCGGCCAGCGATGTGCGCCACTTCCCCGCTCCGGTGCTGCCGGAAGTCGCTTTCCTGGGCCGCTCGAACGTGGGAAAGTCCAGCGTGATCAATTCTCTGCTGGGATCAAAGGTGGCAAAAACCAGTTCCACCCCGGGACGAACCCGGGCCATCAATTTCTTTGAGGTCCGCTGGGCGGGAAAACCCAGCCCGGAGCTGGTTTTCACCGACTTGCCTGGTTACGGATATGCCAAGATTTCGCGCGAGGTTTCACAGCGCTGGCCGGAGTTCATTGAGCCCTACTTGAAAGAGCGCCAAACCCTGGCGCTCTGCCTTGCGCTCATTGACGTGAGCGTTCCGGTGCAGGCGAGCGATAAGCAACTGGTCGCCTTTCTGATGCGAAGCGAGCGCCCATTTCTGATCGTGGGTACCAAGAGCGACCGGCTCTCGGGCAATCAATTGCGCAATTCCCTTCGCATGCTGGAAGAAGAGTTTTCTGCCGGGACTATCCTGCCATTCTCCGCTCGCAGCGGCTACGGCCGAGACGAATTGTGGAAGAGGATTCGGAGTGCAACGGAGCAACTGCGCTTGAATCCGTCCGCTGAGTGACTGATTACTTTTGTGTCCCACCGGGTATCGCCGGAAAGCCGACCTTCCGTTATCATGAAAACCCTATGGCTAAGTACCTGATTACAGGAATCGCAGGCTTTATTGGCTCGTCGATTGCGAGAGCATTGCTGGCCCGGGGCGACGAAGTTCGTGGCATTGACAATCTGGCGACCGGCAAGCGCGAGAACATCGCAGAGATATCGAATCAAATCGACTTTCGTGAGGCGGACCTGCTCGATATGAAAGCTGTGCAGGATGCCTGTCGCGGGGTCGACTATGTGTACCATGAAGCTGCCATTCCGTCGGTGCCAAAATCCGTGATTGATCCGTTGGGCAGCAACCAGGCCAACGTTGACGGCAGCGTGCACGTGCTGATTGCAGCGCGCGATGCGAAGGTCAAGCGGGTAATTTATGCGGCATCGTCGTCGGCCTATGGAGACACGCCGACACTTCCCAAGCGCGAAGACATGTCTCCCAATCCCATCTCTCCGTATGCGGTTGCAAAACTGGCAAGCGAATACTACATGACTTCTTTTTATCGCTGCTACGGGCTGGAAACCGTCTGTTTGCGGTACTTCAATATTTTTGGTCCGCGCCAGGATCCTACGTCCCCTTACTCGGGGGTCTTGGCGAAGTTCATCACTCAAATGTTGAACGGGGAAGAACCGACAATTCTGGGGGACGGCGAGCAAAGCCGAGACTTCACCTATATTGATAACGCGGTACATGCCAACCTGCTTGCTGCCAAGGCTCCGGCTTCGGAGGTCGCGGGGCGCGTGTTTAATGTGGCGACGGGAAAGCGATTCGACCTGAACGAAACTTTCCGCATCCTGAAAAAGATCATGGACTTCCCCGGTCAGGTGAAGTATGGCCCGGAACGCGCCGGGGACGTGAAGCACTCGCTGGCCGACATGACCCGTGCTGAAAAACACCTGGGATACAAGCCGCAGGTTGATTTCGAAGAAGGATTGCGGCGGACCATCGCGTGGTACAAAACAGAATTTTCCTCCGGCAAGCTTCACGCTTCGAGTTCGCGCGCATAAGCATCCCCTTCGCCCCACATGTCGGAAGCGCAAGATGTGGGCACTCCCGCCGAACATTTCTCCGTCATTACCTTCGTGATCTAGGGGGTAGTTACCCACAGGAATAGATTGAAGGCATGACACTTTCATCCATGGTGGTCTCGCGGGATTGGCAAGAGGTTGGCGTGCTCGAGTGCATTCTGGGCGGCCTTCATATCGACGTTGATGTCGAGTCTGAACCAGAAAAAGCCAGCAAGAAGCTGGCAAAATCGAAGTTCGATGCGCTGATCCTGGATTGCGATCTGAATGGGACGGCCAAGATTTTAAGCGGCGTACGCGAAGTGTCACATCCCACCTGTGTTCCTCTGGTGATTGTGAGCGGATCGCCGGGAAGGGCGCAGTTGGACGCAATGGGGGCGAATTTCGTTTTCGAGAAGCCGATTTCGGTCGAGCAAGCGGTTCACACGCTTTCGGCGGCGCGCAACATGATCATGGACGGACGTCTCCGGTATCACCGGCAGAATCTGGAGATCCCGGTTTCGCTCAGTTGCGGCGCCAAGATTCAGTTACAAGCAAGGCTGACCAACCTGAGCCAAGGCGGCATCGGCGTAAAAGTAGATGCTCCCATCCCGATGACTGGCCCTCTGAGGATCAGCTTCGACCTTCCTCAATCCAAGCTCCATGTTAAGTCCCTGGGCAAAGTGGCATGGACAGATCCTGAAGGGAATGCCGGCATCCGGTTCGTACAAATCACCCGCCGGGTGAAGCGTGATCTGCAGCTGTGGCTGGAGCAGCAATATTTCGCGAAACGATGAAGCTAGCGGAAGCGCGGCTGATCTTCTTCTTGCGAGCAGGGTGATCCCGATGCCAAGCGGGCGATATCGTCGCCCACCGTTCCGCCGACACAGGCGGTGAACATCGCCCAGTAGACTCCAGCAAAAATTGTAGTAACGCAGAGCACCAGGGCCAATGCCACTGGCCAGGATGGAAAGGTGTCGCTGATCACAGAAGAGATCAGGACAAACAGTAGCACGGCGCAGAGCAGGATCAGGCTGTCCACAGCGCGCGAAAGCAGGAGCGCGGAAATGGAGAACGAGGAGCCAAACAGGGTTACGCGGGCATATTGCAGTTCCTCGTCCGATGCAGCTGGGTCCTGCACAACGGCGATAGAAGCGCGCGGTTCTCCTGATATCAGCAATTCGGCCGCATCCTGCCCGCCGCGGTGATGAACAAACACGGACTCCAGGCCGGATGCACGAGAAGCAGATGCCAGCAACTGAGTGAAGATCCAGTCTTTGATCTGTTGGCGAGCTCGAGGCGGAATTTCGCAAAACTCCATTCCCGCCTGGCCCAAAGGGTCGGTCCACGCAACTCTGCCTGTCGTCTCAACACGGGCGCGCGGGCCGAGCAGTTCGAAGCGCACCGGCAGTTGATCGTCCACTTTGAGAGCAGAAACAGTTTGAACGGCAATACCACGTTCGCTGACATCGCGGATAATGCCGCCGTTCTCGCGGTCCAGATTCACGTAGGCCAGATTTTGGACTTTCTGACGCAAAAACCGGCGCTGCCTCAGGTGTTCGGCAGTGGGGGCCCGGGCCGTGGCCAGGTCGGGCGTGAACTCCATGGGAAAATCTTAGCCCTTGATGAAGGTTGCGCCGTTAACCGCAATGGTTCCGAGTATCAGGAGGCTGAGCGATGCTCGCTGGCAGTCACGGCTGGAGGGGTCGTGCTCTCCTGCGCCGCCTGCCATGCGATCAAGCGGTTCAAATCGTAGCTATATGGACCGTAGGCGCGGAATTTGTGCTCGTCGAAAAGGCGCTTAATTCCACATCCTAGGCAAACCTGGTAGGAATGGTTCTGGGAACTCACCGGCCAGCTCATTTTGCTGTGCCAGCATCCACGTAGAACCACGACAGCGGCGCCCGTAATACCGGTGGCCATGACTCCCAAAGGCCATAGCCAACGCTTCTTTTTCTTCTTTTCGCCCACCTGGGAACCCGTAAAGCAAAACTCCACGATTCAGCATATTCCCTGCCGACCTCAGACGCAATGGCACAAAGTTGCCAGAGACTTCCGGGTAAAGCCAACTCTTACCAAAGACACGATAAGGCGGCTACCTTCGTGCCTGGGAGAATATTGCAGCCGGCAACAAACCTATGTAACTTACATGGTATTACCCCAAAATAGCCGGTTTCGTGCCGGTGGCTTTGCACACACATGAGCACCAGTCCGACCAAAACGGCATGGATGGATCCTGAGGAATGGGCGGAGTTGCCGTCGCCCTCTGGCCCCCCCATTCTCGGAGATGGACGCGAGGCGTTCCAGGCCCTGCTTGGGTTCTCCGCGCTGCAGGCGCAATTGCAGGAGCGGAAAAACCAAACGGGCGCAAAATCGATCGAATTTGTGCTAGATGACGTCCTGCAATTGGTGGCAGAGCGGGGTATGAGAATCACCGGCGCAGACGGCGTGGCGGTCGCGTTAGCAGAAGGCGACCAGATTGTATGCCGTGGCTCTGCAGGGGAGATGGTGCCCGACCCGGGCGCTCGGTTGAATCCTCATTCAGGTTTCTCGGGGGCTTGTTTTCGGCATGGAGAAGTCATTCGCTGCGACGACACGGAAAATGATCCGCGGGTAAACGTGGAAGCCGCACGGCGATTGAAAGCACGATCCATGGTAGCTGTTCCCTTGAAGGGGCAGCGGCATGTGATTGGACTACTGGAAGCGTTCTCCTATGATGCCCACGCGTTCAACGATAGTGACGTTCGCAGCCTGAACCTTCTGGCGGAGTTGATCCTGGCAGCTCTGAAACCGGGAGAAGAAGATCGGCTCGTAGAAATCTCACAGCGGGTGGCAGAGGCGGCGAGTGAGCCAAGGCAAGCGTCTCAGGCTGAAGCGGAGCCATCTGCGCCAGGGACGGCGCCAATAAACATCGAGAGTGGACGACCGGGCATCACGGTCGTGGCTGCGGTGGTATTAGTGGCTATCGGACTGGGAGCTGTGCTGTGGTGGAAAATTCCTCATACAAAAGTAGCGGCCGCAGTAGTTTCCCCGCGAAGCGCCCCTGCCGAATCGAAAGCAGCTCTCAAAGTCTCGCGAGATTTGACTGATCTCCCAGCCCCCGATTTCGAAAACGACCCCGAGCAGATGACCCACGAAAAGCTTTCGGTGCTGCCGCAAGTGACAGGAATCCGGCACTGGTCAGCGGCCGAAGCGAGCACCGTGGTCATAGACTTACAGGACCAAGTACAGTACGAGGCCCACCGCCTGACCAATCCTGACAGGATCTACTTCGATCTTCACGACACCGCGCTTGCCCCGGGGCTCTCGCCAAAGAACATCGAGATTGCGGATGGATTGCTGACGCGGGTTCGCGTAGCACAGCCCATTGTCGGAGTGACTCGAGTGGTGCTGGAGACAAATGGTGGTTCGAACTTTTCCGTCAGCCTGGAGCCAAATCCGTATCGCCTGGTGCTGGAGGTGCGGAGGATGGGCACAAAGGCCCATAAAGCGACCGACGTAGATTTATTCGCCCCGTCAAAGCCTATGCCTGAAAGCGCGCAAACCATGGTCGCCAATGCTGCCACACATCCGGCGACTCCACGCTTCAGACTGGTGCTCGACCCTGGCCACGGAGGGTGGGATCTGGGCACTGTAGGTCGAAAGGGTTTGCTCGAGAAAGATCTGGTGCTGGATATCGTTAGCCGTGCAGGCAAGTTGGTGGAGAGCCGGCTTGGTGCGGAGGTAGTGTACACGCGGCAGGATGATACTTATATTCCCCTGGAGAAGCGCGCCGAGGTGGCAAACCAGGCTCAGGCCGATCTCTTTGTTTCCATCCATGCGAACTACAGCGACTTTCCCTCCGCCCGGGGGGTGGAGACGTACTACACCAATACTTTTTCATCGGTGAACGGTCACGACAAGAACGCAACCGAATCTGCAGGCCTGCGCTTTGCCTCCCTCGACATTAAGGCCAAGGTGCAGCAATCGCATCGCTTCGCATCCAGTATCCAGCAGTCGCTTTACAAAACTCTCGCGGCTACGAATCCTGGCTTACCGAATCGCGGGGTGAAGAGCGCGTCCTACGTGGTTCTGACGGGAACGGCTATGCCGGCAATATTGGCGGAGGTTTCGTTTGTAAGCAGTCCAACCGACGAGAACAACCTGCAAAGCTCGGAATACCGGGAACGAATTGCCGAGGCTCTGTACCAGGGGATCGCGCGCTTCGCGGCTACGCTCAGCAAGACCACACTCGCGAGTGCCTCGGCAAAATCAGTGGGACACTAGTTCCCAACTCCTCCGTACTTCTGCAACCATTTCAGCTCCTCGCGAACTTTGATCTTTCCGTGCCATGGATTCTTGCTCAGGGAGTGGCCTTCTCCTGGAAAAATCAGCAGTGTGCTTGGAACTCCCAAGGCATGGAGCGCATGATCAAGCAGGTAGTTTTCGCCCACAGCGACACGAATGTCGTCGGAACCCGCCGCAATATGAGTGGGAGTCCTGACCTTTTCAATCTGGAAGATGGCGGCTTCATCGTGATATCGCTGTTGCGCTTCCCAGGGCAGGCCGCCCAGGAAATATGCATCATCGAAAGTAGTGTCGTCATTACCCCAGTTGGAAACGTGCTCAACCGCGCCAGCGCCGGTCACCGCCGCCTTGAACCGGGTAGTTTGCGTGATCAGCCAGTTCGTCATGTATCCGCCGTAGCTGTATCCGCCAACGGCGAGGCGATTGGGATCGGCCATGCCGTCCTTCACCAGCGCCTCCACGCCCTCGAGAATGTCCTTGCCAGGCCGGGAAACAATTTCGGGCACGATGCCCGCGAGGAACTTGTCTCCATAACCGCTGGACCCCCGGTAATTGGGTTCGAAAACAAGCCAGCCCTGGGTGGCGGCCAGACGGTCCCACTGATACCAGTCGCCTTCGAAGTGATTGCCATCCGCGTCGGCGGGTCCGCCGTGAATGAAGACGAACATGGGCAAGTTCCTGGCTTCGAACTTACCCGGCGGATACATGAGCATACCTTCGACCACGGTGCCGTCATCCGCGGTCCAGCGATAAGGCTTGGCTTTGGGCAGATCGCGGTCGGTGAACCACCTATTGAAGGATGTGATCGGCCGCGCCTGTTGCAACCTGTCGAAGCTGTCGGCAAAGTAAACCTCAGTCGGATTCTCTGTGCTGGAGTACACGAATGCAATGCGAGGTGAGTGCAGCGCGGTTGCAATCGATTCGTAAGTTCCGGGCCATCCCGACTGCCGTATGAATCTCGCACCCGGTGATTGTTGCGAGTAGTTTTGCACCTCGGTACCAACCCTGCCATTCACCAGAACGATCCCAGCGGGATCGACCGCATAGTGGTTTGCGGAGCCTTCGAAATCAGCGGCCCAGCGCTGAACCTCACCGCTGGAAGCATCCACCCAGTAAAGATGTGGCTGCGTGTCTTTGTACTTCCCTTCGACCGAGCCGAGTTCCGTCAGGAAAAAGATGCGTTTACTGTCTTTCGACCAGTAGGCGCTATGCTCGACAGCTTCGTTCCGGGTAAGCTGGCGTGGACTTTGACTGGAACCTGAGGTTTCGATCGTGTAGATCTCGAATTCGTTGATCTTTTCCTGTCGCTCGGAAATGGATTCGGTCACGAACGCGAGTTTGCGGCCGTCGGGAGAAACCACCATTTGTTGGATCCGCCATGGGCTTGATGCGACAGATTTTGAGCCGGGAGTGGAACCCGAGTCTTTGTCCTCCTTCTTCGTGGCCTGGGTTCCGCTCTGGGCGTGTCGTGCAATGGCGGCGGCCAGGTCCAGGATGAAGATCATGTCACCGCGTTCTGCGGCGCGATACTGGCTAACGTCTTTCCATTCATTTTTGTAGTCGTCCTTCTGTGCCTTCGTCCATGGAGTTCGGGTGGCGAAAAACAGGGTTCGTGAGTCCGACGCCCAGGCAAACGCATGCACGCCTTCACTGCCCTCGGTAATCGCGAATGGCTCGCCGCCATCGGGCGCAATCAAATAGAGTTGCTCGGGCTGCTCGTCCTTCTCCTTGTCATCAGAGGCACTCGCGTCAACTTTACGATCGGAGAGAAACGCGATCCAGCGGCCATCGGGAGACCACTGCGGGCTGCTGTCATGCCCGGATTGGGTAAGGGGAGCTAGAGTTCCGCTCGAATCCCGGTAAATCCATAACTGCTTGCGAAAGATCTCCTGGTCCCAGTCGGCGCGTTCGGTTCCAATCACGATCGAGTGGCCGTCCGGTGAAAGGTCGACGCTATTGAACGACACGGAATTGAAGAGGTCGTCGAGCGTGAGCTTGGGTTTTTGTGCAAACGAGAGTGTAGAAAGCAGGAGGAGAGAAACCAGGGTTCGCGATTTCATGATAGGTGAATAGCGAAAAATATATGAGTGCTGCCCCGGATGCAACTGAATGTGACCGGCGGGCGACCGCCGGTCATATCAGCGTAGCGTTTCGAGCTTATCCAGATCGTCATGCAGTCCCAGGAATTCCCAACGAAGAAGGGCGATCGGAACGTTTCCATTGAGCCACAGGAAATCGTGAAACCGGCGCAGGCTGAATGCATCGCCCGTTTGCCGACGCGCTTCCGCCAGGAAATCGTAAATCTGCAACTTTCCAATCTGGTAGGAAATCGCCTGCCCCGGACCGGATGCGAAGAATGCCGCCTCGGCATGCGCTGTGCGGGAATCCATTGGGACCGTCTTTTGCAGGTAGTCAGCCGCTTGCGAAATCGTAAATTGGCCAAGCGCGAGTTTCACGTCAACTTCGACTCGAAGGGCGCGAAGGCGCATGAAATTCCAGATGAATTCACGGGAACGAGGGCTGTCATCGAACAGGCCTGCGTGCAGCATCATCTCTTCCGCGTAGAATCCGATGCCTTCGTTGGCGCCGGAGTCGTAGTAGTGGCGACGAATGGGATCCGGATGGGCCCACGAAAGCGCGAGTTGAAAGTAATGCCCAGGGACGCCCTCGTGAACAATTTCGCCACGCGGATCCCGGACCATGGTTGCGCCAAAATAACCGAGGTCGGGACTAGGCGGACCGATGTAGCGAGTGCCGTTTTCTTTCAACCGGCTCGGACTGGTGAAGTCGTCGAGTTCCCCGAGTCCATCGAGCGGGCTCACGTAATCAGGCATGGGCGCAAATCGGTAATGTTGCATCCATGCTGGAATGGTCAACAGATCGTGCTCTTCTAGATAGGCCCGGACGGCACGTTCATCCTGTTCTTCGTGGCTGATCGCTTCCGCCTGGTCCATGAACATACTGAGCGGCGGCTTGCCTAGATTGCGATGCTCCTCGTAAGTTTGCGAGGCGACGCTGCGCGCCCACTCCTGGTGCCCAGCGGCGAGCAACTGTTCGGGCGTAAAGGGCTCAAGCGCGACGTTCTTCAAAAAGAAGATGTAAGCCTCCCGTCCCACAGCGGTTCCGGAAGCCATAGACGGCAATCGCTGCTTAAGCCAGTCCCGATAAGAGTCGAGCGCGACAATTGCTTTCTCCCCGATGGAGTCGAGATCTCCTGAAGCCGAGCGCTCAAGATGCGGTTTCAATGCATCGAACGACTTTTTCATGCGAGGTCGAATCTCGTCGAGTTGCGACATAGCCAATTGAGCAAAAGGCGCGGCCGGTTCGGTTAAGTTGACCTTGGCATTCTCCAAGGTTGCCGGAATCGAAGCTAAAATTGCGATCAGGTGACGGCTGCGTGCCGCGTCAAAGGGAGGAGGCGGCAACAGTTCGTTGAGAAATGCGCCTGCCGTTTGGTCAACATAAAAATTCGGGTTCCGTTGCCAGTTTCGGAGCACATTTAGCTCCCAGTGTGTCCGCGCCAAGGCCGAACCGATGAGGCGATAATCCACCTGTCGCGAGACCGGCCAGGTCGAAGAATCAATGGCCTTCCAGCGCGCCTCGAAAACCTTGAGTTGCGCCTGGTACTTGCTGACCGCTGCGGGGGACCATTCGGGCAGCCAGTCTTTCGGCCGTTCCAGGCGAGGAATGTCGTCGGTGGAGATGGGTTGCTCATTGGCCCGCCAAGCCCAGAAATCGGCTGCTAAATCGTCCAAGGTGTCCGCGCGAAGCAACGGAACGGCAAGCGCGAAAATGACCACGAACTCCAACAGAGATCGACGTTTCATGTTCCTCTTTTCACTGAGCGGGTTGTGGGTCTTTGAGCGCGTCTTCCAGGGTTGGGCCACGCGGTGGAAGATGAGATTCCGCCACGCGCCAACCATCGTCGTAATGCCGGAATTCCACCGACGAGTTGTACGTCACACCCGCGGGATACAGAGACGCTCCAACTTCATTCATGGGCGTCCACTTCCAGCTGAAATCCACTTCCGCGGCATTGCCGTCTTTCACGATTCCATTGATCCCGAGCAGTTCCCTGCGTGCCACGGGCACTCCGAAATATTGTGAGGGAGGCGCATTGTTGGGCAGCAAATCACGAAACGTATCCACACCCAGAGGGGTAAGCGCTACATCCCAACATGCGGGAGCACCGCTCGCTCGAGTTCCGGGCGCGGGCGTACAGGGAACGTTTACGCCCGTGATCCACCCATGGCGCTGCAGCACCAGATATTCCGGGGACGAATACTCTTTCGCAGTCACCACTCCCGTTCGCAACCAGAATTGCTGCGGGGCCCTAAACGTCTCCGAACCGGCGATTAGGGCCGCAGCCAGTCGCCGGGTGAGAAAATCGCGCGGCGAACAGCCGACGATGAAACAGGCACAGATCAGGATGAGACAGATCCGCAGTTTCGGCATGAGTGGGAGTTGCTGTTATGAGATTGTAACGAAATGTGCGGCTCGGCGCGGCAAGAAAGGACGATCGGTAATCTGACCACCAAACTGTGCCGGCCATCTGCCCGGAATTGATTGCTTGCAGCTCGGACAGCGACCATCTGACGTAATGCGGTATTCCTGAATCAAGTAACTGTAGCGCCGGATGAGCAACGCATGACAGTGATGACAATACGTGTTCTCGTGCTCATCCACCATCCCGGGGAGATTTCCGGCATAGACGTAGCGCAGTCCAGACTGTTTAGCAACTTCAACCGCACGTAGCAAGTCTTCCGGTCGAGTGTCATCCGGGTCGGACATTTTGTAGTCTTTGTGAAAGGCAGTTACATGCCAGGGGATTTCAGGTGAAACGTCGGCAATGAATTCGGTCAACTGCTTAAGCTCGTCGGCCGAATCGTTGAAACCTGGGATGAGCAGGGTGACCAGTTCCATCCAGATGCCCATGGCATGCAAGCGGCGGATGGTATCGAGGATCGGACCGATCCGGCCGCCCAGTTGGTGATAATGCCGATCACTGAAACTCTTCAAGTCCACCTTGTAGAGATCAATCCAGGGGCGCAGGTACTCCAGTATCTGAGGCGTCCCGTTTCCGTTGGAAACAAAAGCGGTCAGCAGGCCGGCATTCTTGGCGGCTTTGAAGACCGCAACCGCCCATTCACTGGTGATGAGCGGCTCGTTGTAGGTACTAACCAGCACCTTGGCCCCTTGTCGCAACGCGTCCTGCACCAGTTCGTCGGGGTCCGCCTTCAGCGGAGGAGAAACCGCGCCCGGGTCACGCAATGCTTGCGATGTCACCCAGTTCTGACAGTAACCACAGTGCAGGTCGCACCCCAGCATCCCAAAGCTATACGCCAGCGCTCCGGGATATGCATGGAAGAAGGGCTTCTTTTCAATGGGATCACACTGCACGCCACCTACATATCCCCACGGAACATACAGCGTTCCACCCTCGTTGAAACGCACTTTGCAGACGCCGGCCTGTCCTTCTGGGATTGGGCAACAGTGGCCACAGGCATAGCAGCGCACCCGATTGCGATCCAGCTTTTCATAGAGATCGCCTTCTTTAACGTTTCGGTTGATGATTTCGCGCAGGGTGGTCACAACGACTCCGGATCCTCTGTAATTTTAATCTTTATGGAGGCTTGGCGTCAGTGTCGAGCAGAAGGTTTCTGATGCTGATTCAGCCATTCATTTGCCTTCTGCTGTGCGGCAACAACTTCGGCGCGGGTGAGACGAGAAGCCAGGATGGAAGCGCGATATTTACTGGCTTGATCACCTCCGGCTTGGGCGAGAATGGACCAGAAATAGGCCTGATTCAAGTCCTGGTGCACTCCCAGGGCATTCCAGTAATAGGCGCCCAGTGTGCCTTGGGCAACCACGTGGCCCTGTTCGGCGGCGCGGGTGAACCAACGCACAGCTTCGGAATAATCCTGGATCACACCGTCTCCGGTCGCATAGTGGGCGCCCACGGCAAATTGGGCAGCGGGATCTCCCTTCTCAGCAAGTCCCTGGAGAGATTCAAAATCGTTGCCCTGGATTCGGCTAGACGAGGTAAGGGTCTCCGTCGTGGATGAAGGCGCCGGGACTGCCGCTAGCGATGAATTCCTGGGCCAAAATCGCGGGACCAGCAGCAACACCCCGACAATTGCCAAAATCGACGCGACAACGATGTACGCAAGCCGTCGCGAGTGGGAGGAAGACAGTTCTGACATGACGGACAGGAGCTTCTCTTCAGTTACAGTTTCCTGATCCGCCTCGGCTGGCATGTTCGTGGCGAGCTTGCTTCCGCCCTGAACGACGGCCAGGGCAACGCTGGCCAGACGGGACAATACCGCGTCGTCGCAATTGCTGAAGGACCCGGGTTTCGGAGAAAAGACCTCCAGCAAACCATGCACCGAGTTCCCCGCACCGAATGGAACAGCGATCATGGACCGGATTCCCAAGGCGCGGCAAGTGTCCCGGTCGACGAACAGGTTCAACTCCGAATCATCGCAGCGGAGGAGTTTGCCAGTTCGCACGCACTGGCCCGAAAAACCTGAACCGACGTGCAGGGCCGAACCGATTCCGGGAGCCTCGCCTGCCGACGCGCGGCAGATCATGTGATCGGCGCTTCCTTCGAACAACGCAATAGCCGCTCCTGAGGCCCTAGTGAAATTCCTGGCGCGCTCCGCGATCAGTTGGAGCCCCGCGTCAACATGGGGCCGCAAGGCCAAAGCTTCGCGGCGAACCGCCTCCAGCGCAATCAGCAAGGAACTGAAGTCCGGAACTTCAGGGAAGTCGAGATCATCCGCGAACGTTATTGTGTGGTCCCAGGCAGGCTCCCGGCGAGCAGCGCCGTCTGGAGAAACCGCGACTTTTTCGTTGGCCGCGGCTACGATCCCGTTCAGATGAAGCCATTCGCGCAACTCATGTAACGAGGGCGCTGGAATGTCTGCAAAGCGGAGGCCAGTGCGTCCATTTTCCGACCACACCACGTGAGCAGGGGTTTGCACTCGCGACTGAATCTCTGGAAGGTCCAGGCAAAGGTCCAGGTTCTTCTCCTGTGCCATGGAATCCGGGGACGCGATGCAAATGCCGTCTTCGGTTGCATCCAATATCTCGCTGAATTCGACTCCTCCGCCATCGGAAGCCAGGCTGAGCAACGCGTAGGCCGGAGTGTGCGCAGGTTGCCGCGGCAAGCGGCGGCGCTCGTGGAGGACGGGATCGGTCCGCACGCCAGACCGGGAGGAGTTGGACCCAAGGGAATCCATAACAACGATGCTACATCTTAACCCAACCCTGCCCTGAGGGCTTGGCTTGCTTCGCGAGAGTTAGGCCGGGTATGCCTGCGACACAGAGCGATGGCTGGAAATCCGCGAAATGGCAGCCACCATGACGCTGGAAAGCAATTGCATGGTAGCCACGTCACGGCTGTCGAAGGCATAAGGAGCGGCGGAAAGCACTTCGAAGACACCCAAGGTCCGGCGGAAATGGCGAAGCGGGGCCGCGAGGATCGAGCGCACGCCGAGATGGCGGCAACTAGCGACGTCCACACTCGAATTTCGTTCCGCATCGTTACACATGACGATCTCCCCTGTGCGAACGCATTCCGCCGAGATGCCGGAGTCGGTCTGCAGACGAACGCCGAGATCCGGGGCCGTACGCCCAGTGCGGGCACGGCATACGATCTCGTTGCCGCTGCGCAGAGCAAGAGCCGAACCCGTGGCTCCGGTCAGAGCTTGCGCCCGCTCAGCAATGACATGAATCGCAGGCTCCAAGTTCACGTCCGAGTGATGAAATTCCTGGTAAGCGGGAGCCAGTGAAATCGTGTTCGGTCCGCCAGTCGAGCGCGCGTGATGTCGGCTGGGGGCCAGGGATGCAAACGAAGGCGGCACGCGACTTGCCGCCTGCGAATGAGGAACTGTACTCAGGAGCTCGCGCACCAGGCGGTCCAATTCAGCGTCCGCGATGACGTGAGCGGTCTGCTGGTGTTTAAGCGAACCGCCCAGCACCCGCGACAAGCTCAGAACTGCCTTGCTGCCGCAGGCCCTGCAATATGGGGTATTGTTTTCGCTGATGAGCTCGCATTCCACGCAGAAGGTCGCGGTTTGCAGACGAACGAAGTTCACTTCGGACGCACTGAGCCAGCCGGCCATTGCTGATGAGTCCCTCCAATTGTGAAGCGAAGGTAAGAACATAAATGCCGTGCTCTACAGCAGTAAGTGACAGCACTGGTTCGGGCTGTGGAAAGCAGCAGAGTTTCTTCCCTCTGCCAAAAGACTCTATTCGCGAAAGCCTCATGCAGGGCTCGCTGGGTGGACGCAATTATCCGGCGCGAGCAGCAAGAGCAGCTTCTACAGGTGGCGAGAGCAGTTCCAGAGAAGGGACACGGCAGCGATCAAGCGCGTCGGCCAGCGCAACCGGGAACACCGAGGTCAGAAGGTTCACATCCAATTGCAACTCGCGCGTGGTGTACAGGCGATAGATGGTCAAAGAGCCCGAGCGCCGGTTTTGTGCGGTAAACAAATCCAGTTTGATGCTCCACGCGCTCACCATCTCTCGAGCGAAATGACTGCCGGTTTTCTTCCAACGGTAGAACCCGCCGCATTCCGGATCGTCGATGCATAGCAAGTCCTCGCACGCGGTAATGTCGGTGGGAAGGAAATCGATACTGAGGTCGAATGCGTCGAAATCGTTGGTGCCGAAAGCCGCCTTCAGGATGCGCAAGACCTGCGAGTAACTCGTGGTGACCTTCAACTCCTCGGTCGCGCGCCGGATCGCGAGGTTGTTGATGACAATTTGTCGCTGCTCAATGGTGCGTTGGGCCACGCGTCGCAGTTCCCCAAACTCCAGGTAGCCCAGATGCTGAACCCCCAGCCAGATGCCGGTTCCAAGAACCGCCAGCACCAGCCCGAGCGAGCTACCGGTGGGCCACAGCAAGAACAGGCTGATCAGGGCAAAGAATGCCGAAACCGCGTACAACGTGATGACGACCTGGCGATGTGACAGCCCGAGTTGCAGGAGTTTGTGATGAATATGTTCGCGATCGGCAGTAAACACTGGGCGTCCGCTGATGAAGCGACGCAGAATCGAGAGAGCAGTCTCCAGAATCGGCAATCCGAAGGAAACTACGGGAATCGCTACCGCGATAATGGTGGGCGCCTTCTGGGCTCCCTGAAGAGCGAGCGCGCTGAGCATGAAACCGATGAACAGACTTCCGCAGTCGCCCAGGAAGATGGTGGCGGGATTGAAGTTGTAGCGTAGGAAACCAAGAATGGCCCCGGCCAGGGCGAGTGTCATCAGGGCTACCAACGAAGCGCCGCTCAGCAAGGCGACCACGAATACCACCATAGTCGAAAACAACGCCGAGCCCGCGGCAAGCCCATCCAACCCATCAATCAGGTTGAAGGCGTTGGTAATAGCCAGGACCCACAAAATTGTGAGGGCCAGGCTTACGAACCCGGAGAACTGGTGCGATGGAAAAAGTACCGGCAGGTCGAAGATCCGAAGACCTCCGGCAAACAGCATTGCAGCGGCAATCGCCTGTACGAAAAACTTGGTGTACGGCCCGACCGTGTAGATATCGTCATAAACCCCTAGCAAAAACACTACGAAGCCGGGGACTAGAATGGTTGCAAGCGAGCGGGGACCGGCGCCAAAATCTATGCCTGGGGTGCGAAGCGCAAGCAGCAGTTCAGTTCCGAAACTGAGCAGGAACGCAAGGAAGATTGCGACTCCACCCAAACGAGGGAGAGGCGCGCTATGAAGGTGGCGGTCGTGGGCAGGCCCGCAAACCCAGCCATGTCCCTTGGCGAACTCTCGCACGAACCAAGTGCCGACAAACGACAGCAGCAATGCGGCTGCAAAGGCACCCAGGTAGAAAATGGTCACCAAGAACTCCCTTGGCCAGAAGTAAGAGATATTGTGAAATGTGTCATCTTCACTGCCTACCCAGACTTCTTCCCAAGCGTTCCAAGGGGAGAGCTTTGTCCAAATCTCGGAATGCGTAGCGAACTATAGCAATGGCCAAGGGGAACGCCTATTCCCTGATTTGATTACCCTGTCGTCGCAGGGATGAGTCTATTCAGTAACCTCTGGACGCGAAGTTGCGGCGAAAGAGTTTGAAATCGGCGTGCTAGACTTTGTTTTTCCAATCATTTGAGGTTTCGAAAATGCCCTTGCCGACCAGAAACGCGCGTGGCGTGCTGCGGTGCTGTTGCCTGGTGACGCTTACCTGTACGACGCTTGCCTTCGCGGGGGGCCAGTCCCCGGCAGTTTCGGAAGGACTCGCTTCAAGCGCCACGAAGCTTGGGACTCAAGCGAACTCGTCGGAGGCCGCTCTGGACACATCCTTGCGGCTGGGTCCGGGGGATTTGGTGGAATTCAGCGTCTACAACGTCCCGGAATTGGCAAGTAAGGCGCGAGTGAGCAGCAATGGCGATGTTTACCTTCCCTTAATCGATTACGTTCACTTGGCCGGTCTTACACTGGAAGAGGCACAGGCGTTGCTGGAAAAGCGGTACACCGACGGAGGCTTCCTAAAAGACCCTCACATCACTTTGTTCGTTGATGAGTACGCGTCGCAGGGCGCGAGTGTACTGGGCGAAGTAGCGAAGCCGGGAGTTTATCCGGTGCTGGGAGAGCAGAGACTATTCGACTTGATCTCATCAGCTGGCGGGCTGAGTGAGAAAGCGGGCAAGAGCATAACAGTGATGCATCGCAACCAACCGGATAAGCCGGTCACGGTGGCGCTCAGCAGAAACATGTCCGACCATCCAGAGAGCAACGTACCGGTGCATCCTGGAGACACGGTCATTGTGCGGCGGTCCGATGTGGTGTACGTAGTCGGAGATGTTGGAAGACCCAGTGGATTCCTAATGGATGGCGGGAGCGTCACCGTCCTGCAGGCAATTGCACTGGCCGGGGGCACCAACCGCACCGCGAAACTCAGCGGAGCCAAGATCATCCGCAAAGGCTCGGAAAATGCCGTTCACCTGAAACAGATCCTGGAAGCCAAGGCGCCCGACATTCCAATGCAGGCGGATGACATTCTGTTCGTACCCACCAGTTCAGGGAAGATCATTGCTGGACGCACGCTGGAAGCGGCGTTGCAAGCGGCATCTGCGGTCAGCATCGTAGCCGTACGCCCATAGCTAGGCGGCTGCAGCGCAGCGGAACTTCTCTCCCCGGATCATCGCTTGAAGAATTTCTATATAAGCTGCAGCTGTTTCTTGGCGTGAGAAATTCTGCAGGATATGGCGCCGGCCATTGTTTCCAAACTCTTCCCGAAGTGCAGAATTCCGGGCGAGCCGGAGTACTGCGCTGACCAACTGCTCCGGGCTCTCAGGTTCGACGAAGATTCCCGCTTGCGCTCGCTCCATAATTGCTCTTGCCTGACCGTCCACGCCCAAGATCAGCGGCCGCGCACAGGACATGAACTCTAGCATCTTCGTGGGAATGACGGTCTTGAAGAGATCGGTTTTCCGGAGCAGCACCAGGCTGGCGTCGGAAGCGGTAATGTAAGCCGGAATCTGGCTGCGAGGCTGTTGGTCGATGAAACGGACGTTCTGTAAGCCGCGAGAGCTGGCGATGTTCTTCAACCGTCCTTTGTCGGCGCCCTCCCCAATCACCCAGAACAAAATCTCGGGAGCAATGCTCTGCAGACGCGCCGCCGCTTCTAACAAGGTATCGAGGCCGTGCGCAATGCCCACGGTGCCGATATAACTGACTACGAAGCGATCCTGCGCGGCCATAAGGGCTCGTAGTGAGGCACTGTCCTGCGGTGAAAACAAGTCTGTTTCTACGCCATTCTCAACTACCGAGATTTTCTCTCGTGGAACCTTCCAATGATCTACAAGGCGCTCTTCAAATGCTGGGCTGACGACGACGATACGGTCAGCGTTTCGATAAAGGAACCCGGCGATGCGCGCGAGAGCACGATGCAGGCTGGAGTTCGAATCTCCCATTCCGACGGCGCTAAGCGATTCCGGCCACAAATCGCGGACTTCGAACACGAAACCAGTCTTTTTCCATCGGGCTAGCCACCAGCCTGCAAGCGCAACGAGCAACTGGGGTGAACTGGCGATCAGCACGTCCGGCTTTTCCAGAAACATCCCGGTGGTCGCCGCTGAAAGAAAAAACGAGCTGTAATTCAGCATGCGTTCGTACGACTTGCGATTGGGAAATGGCAGGAGCCAGGTCCGAACGACGTTTGTTCCATCGAAATTCTCTTTCAGGACGAGCCTGCGAAGTTTCCCCCGGTACTCACTTGGAACGACTCCAGTCGGATGATTCGGGAATCCGGTCAGAACCGTGACCTCGTGACCTGCGCGCACCCAATGCCGGGACAATTCCGAAGCCCGCGCAGCGGGCGCGCCCATCTCCGGTGGAAAGTACTGCGATAAATAGAGAATTTTCACAAGACGTCAGTAGTAACAGAGCTTGAACGCGCCTTTGTAACAAAGAGCCCGGGTCCGTTTCGATCGACTGCGGGCGTCGGCTTCCCACTTTTCGGCATAGCTGAGGAAAATACGCTCACCAGTCATCGAAGCCATCATCCGTAGTTGAACGATGTGTAACCGGTGATAGAACGGGCTGGCGATCATGGGCAAACGGGTTCCGGACTGTTCGTAAAGGGACCAGAACCCGAGATCGTACTGGTCAAGGTTTCTGCGCAGAGTCTGAACTGCCTTTGCGAACACTGTCTCAGCTTGGCGCTGACGGGTGGCAAGGAAAAAGTCGTAAACGCCCCATACCGCCCAGATGAATCCGTTCAGGATATGAGTCGGCGGGGAGACGATGTACTCCTCGAACCACAGGTCGCCGTGTGCATCGGTGAAGCAGACCCCACCTTCATGGATTTGCTTGTGAAAGCTTTCGAACGCCTTCGCAGCTGCTTCCAAGTACTTGCCGTCCTGTGTCTCTCTGTGTGCTCTCACCAGGAGCGAGATTCCCTGTCCTTGCGCCAGGCCGGAATACCAAGGCGCGATCAGAGGATTGCGATACTCCCAATCGAAGTGGTGATTCCATACCGGCACCCCAAACCGATTGGGCTCCAATTTTGAGCACAGCCAATCGGCCGCCGCCAGCATCTTTTGCTTACAGGATTGCTGCCCAGTATGTTGCAGCAGGTTGTAATTGCCCAATCCCCATTGTGCGATCGCGATCGGATTGTATTGACGTCCAATCATTCCGTGATAATCGAGCATGGGAATTCCGCGTTCATCGTGGATCCCGCGATACTCGGCTTTCTCGCGGAACGGCATGTAGTATTCACCGACTTCGGTGAAAGAACAGTTGTCATTGACCGTGGGGTGATCATGCCAGAAAGTGAGTTGGCTCTGGCGGGGAAGCGCATAAGCGGCCAGAATTCGCCGGTAGTATTGAAACCGGCTCACGCCCGCCACCAGGGGCTAGGCAGAATTGCCTTCGATACGCCACACGGTTGTCTGAAGATCATGATCCTCAACTGCTACCGCGCTCAAAGCCAGGAACTCACTGTCGTTCTCGCCGTCAGGAAGAATGATGTTGCCGTATTGAAAGAAGCGAAGCGAAAATTTGTCCTTCTTCCAGGACAGAATGTTCTCCCAATGATTAGTATCCGCGGAGGCAAAAACACGGGAGTGACGATCGAGGTTCATCGCGCTGGGCTCGACCATGGTTGTAAAGAAGACGGCCTGCCCCACCGCACAGCCGTAGATAGAGGAACTGCTGAGGTCAGCCACTCGCGAAAGCTGTCCCGCCCTCTCCAGGCGATAAATATGATTCTGTTCGAACGGAGTATCCGAGGCGAAGTACAGCGCGTCGGCCCTGGGGACAAACGCCACAGCACGAGCCTGCTGGTTTCCGGAAAGGACAATTTCGACGCTGCCCAGGTCGGGTGAAGCACGCAGGATGCGGCACTCGTGCTGCTCATCTCCAGTGAGAATCCAAAGGCAATCTTCCCAGCGGTCGTAGACGATATTGTGAACATGCCGGATGGCGCCCTTGGGAAACGTGTAAGCGACATCCCAGTGACCGCCACGGTCCGATGAGGCGTAGATGTGAACTTCGTCTCGTGCAGGATTATCGAAGTACTCTCCCCAATAAAGTTTGTCGGCCGGGGTTAAGGCGATGTGCAAGGGGCGAGTTCCTCGTCGAATCCGAAATGAGATCTGGAACTCAGGTTCTCCGGGCTGAAGCCGTACAATCGCGTTCGGCACGGCAGCCACTATGTGTCCGGAAGACAGTACCGTTAACGCGTGGAAGCCATCCCGAAAAAACCGATGCAGCAGTGGCGATTTTGAACTCATCGCCCGTAAGCAACCGGGCCGGTAGTGCGCCACGTTCGACCACGCCCAGCCCGAGTCTACATCAGCACGTCTCAAGTCATACCCACTCGCCGCGTAGAGCGCCTTGTTATGCCAGGCGAGCACTCGCGTCCGCGGAATTGTGGACTGGAGCGACAGGCTCAATGTTGGAGAAGGAACGGAAAGCGCTCTGGCGACCGCCATATCGTCAGTTCTCCGACTTCAGAGCAAGAAAAGGTCCGATGGCCAATGCGTCCATGCGGGTGCGCTTGAAGCAATCGATGGCCTCTCCGGGAGCACAGACGATGGGTTCATTCTCGTTGAAGCTGGTGTTGAGAATCACAGGAATGCCGGTCTTTCTCTCAAAAGCGCGAATGAGATCGTAGTACAGCGGGTTTTCGTCGCGACTCACACTCTGCAAGCGTCCAGTGTCATCAACATGGTTCACGGCGCAGAGTTCAGCTCGCTTTTCGGGCCGGATTTTATAGACATGCAGCATGAATGGCGAAGGGTGATCGTGTTCGAAGTAGTCGCTTTGCCGCTCGGCAAGGATCGAGGGAGCAAAGGGCCGGAACCATTCACGACGCTTGATGCGAGCGTTCAGAATGTCTTTCATATCGCGGCGTCCTGGATGGGCGACGATGGAACGGTTTCCGAGGGCTCGAGGCCCCCATTCCATCCGGCCTTGAAACCATCCCACCACATTGCCATCCGCGACCTGTCCTGCGACCGAATCCAGCAGCGGCTCCCGATCAAGCTTGCGATAACGAAGGCCCGCAGTCTTCAAGTCGTGCTCAATGCGGGCCTCCGGGAATTCCGCTCCGAGATAAGAGTTCTTCAACTCCTGGCGCCGAGGTTGCTTCAGAACTGAATGGTAGGTGTGAAGAGCTGCGCCAATGGCCAGACCTTCGTCTCCGGCGGCGGGCTGGATGTAGGTGCGGCGGAATGGCGTTCGGCTGAACAGCTTTCCGTTGGCAACGCTGTTCAGAGCACAACCGCCGGCCATGGCGAGATTTTCATAGGGCACCCGCTTATGGAGCTCGTTCAGAAGGTGGAAGAAGACCTCCTCAAACGCATGCTGCATCGCATAGGCAAGGTCCATATCGCGCTGCGTAATCTTCGCGTGGGGCTCGCGCGGTGGTCCAAACAACTTCTCCATTTGCCGGGAAAAATGTGGAGCGAGCTTTACGGTTCCATCGGAAAGGACCTGCATTCCCTGGGTGCTGCCCAACGGTTTGAAATACTCCAGGTTGAGATGGAAGTTGCCGTTCCGGAGGCCGACGATATCAGCCACTTCGCGGCAGAAGGTGTCCTTTCCGTAAGGCGCCAACCCCATGACTTTGCCTTCGTCTCCATACTTCTTGTAACCGATGAACTCGCAAATCATGGTGTAGAAGCTTCCGAGTGAATGAGGAAGGTAGACGCGGTCTAGCACTTCGATCTCATTTCCTTCGCAGTGCGCCATCATCGTAGAAACGAAATCGCCGGATCCGTCATAGCTGAACCCTGCAGCCCGGTCCCAGGGAGAGCAATAGTAAGCACTCGCGATGTGCGCGATGTGGTGCTCCAGACGGTGTTCCTGGAAGCTTAGTGAGTCGGCGTCCACTTCCAGAGAGCTGGCGAGCAGCGCTCGCAGGTCTTGCATTTGCTGCTTTCTCTGGCGCAGCTTGATGAAATTCAGAATCTTCGCGGGATTTGCCAGGGCGTATTGAACCTTTCGGGTGAGGTTCGCGTCACTATCCTGGCCGACAGCGACATGATCCACGTCGGTTATTTTTGCGCCGACTTCGTTTAAACAAGCCTTCACCGCAAGCGCCGGGAATCCCGCGTAGTGCTTGATGCGATTCAGTCGCTCCTCCGCGACCGCAAATACGATCCTCCCGTCTTCGACCATGGCAGCCGAAGCGTCCGCATGGAACATATTTAGCCCGAGAATCAGCATGATTCAACCTTCAAGGCTCCTCGTGAGGAATCGCACAAATCCGGGGTTGCTGGGCAGAGGGTCTGCCTTTCGACGACGAGCGATTTTCCTAGTGAACGAGAATCCACCGCTCGCAACGCCGCTAACGTCGAGGCTACGATCTGTTCGAATGGAATCGGCGAAGGTCCGCCCTGCTGAATTGCCCGAGTGAAGGCCTGCCATTCGGCCTCGTGACCCTTGTCTTGACGAAGGCGTGAGCGCTGGGCTGACCGGCGGCCATAACCAATCATCTCCAGGTGACGAAAATCCTCAAGCACTGCCGCGCACCCGCCGCCGAAGACTTCAAGGCGTTCCTTCGAAAAAGAACGATCGCCGCTGGTGACATACGTGATGGTTCCATGGCTGCCGTTGGCGAACCTCAGGGAAACTATGAAATCCTGATCGCTTTTCCCCACCGTTCGAGTCTCCACCTCTCGCGGCTCTGAATTAGTCAGGAATGAGAGGAGATCAATAAAGTGGCAGACTTCGCCAATGATACGTCCCCCACCTTGCTCTGAATCATTGATCCAGTGATCAGCGGCAAGCGGTCCTGCGTTCACCCGATAATGCAGTGTCAAAGGCTCGCGTATGGTGGAGAGGAATTGGTGGATTTGACGCGTCATGGGAGCAAAGCGGCGGTTGAAGCCCACCATCAGCAAAGGGGCGGAGTGGAGGTCGCGATACAAGGAAATCAGATCCATCAGTTCCGATTCGGTCAAGCACAGTGGCTTCTCGCAGAAAACGTGCTTGCCCGCTTTCAGGGCGGACGCTACCTGCCCTGCGTGCAGATGGTGTCTTGTGGCAATCACAACCGCGGTTATCGCTGGATCGCTGAAAATCTCGTCCTCATTTGCAGTGCAATATCGGAAACCGAACTTCCTTGCAGCGGCCCGGGAATGCGCACCGGTAGCCGCACAAACGCCAATCAATCCGCTCGCACGCTCACGCTTGATGGCAGGGATCAGGATGCTCGATGCGAAGTTTCCCGCTCCCAGGACGCCAACCCGGACATCGCTTGATTCAGCCTTTCTGCTCGATGGGACAAGCGTAAGACGCTGAGTGGGTCGAGCTTCACTCGAATAGGTGATGAGCACACCGAGCGCGTTTGATGTGGATGAGGCGATCAGCGAATAGGCGTGCTGAGCGTCCTCGATACCATAGCGGTGCGTGACGAGGGAACGCACGGCAATTTTGTGATCTGCAACGAGACGAAGGAACGCTTCCATGTTCCGAGTCTCGGTCCAGCGTACATAGCCGATGGGGTAATCGCGACCCTTCTGTTCATAGCACGCATCGTACCGTCCCGGGCCGTAGGATCTGGAGATTCGAAAATCCAGCTCTTTTTCGTAATACAGCTTGCGCTGCAGATCCATGCCAACAGTCCCCACGGCCACTATGACGCCGCGATCCCGAGCGACTCGGGCCGCGAGGTTCACAGGGTCGCTGCTGGAAGTCTCCGCGGTGATAAGCACGGCGTCTACGCCACGACCTGAAGAATGCAATGAGCACAGTGCGCTGAAATGCTCCGCCACGTGCGACGCGTCCACCGCTCCCCCCTGCACGGCAAGAGCAGCACGCTCCTGCCGCAGATCAAGGCCGAGTACGTGGCATCCCGCGGCCCGTAGGAGTTGCACGGTCAACTGCCCCAGCAGACCGAGACCTATCACTGCCACCACGTCGCCGAGCTTCACCTCTGCCGTGCGAATGCCGTGCAGGGCTACTGCACCGACGGTCGCAAATGCCGCCTCGTCGAAGGTCACGGCCTCGGATGGCAGGGTCGCGACAAGGAGCCGGGGTACGCAGGCAAATTCAGCGTGAACGGCGTACCCTGCCCCGGCGCAAGCCACGCGATCTCCAACTTGTATATCGTGGACGTCGTCGGCGATGGCGATGACGGTCCCAGCGCTGCTGTAACCCAATGCCGTGGGCTGATCAAGACGGCCACGTACCGCGTTAATGGTGGAAAAAAGTCCATCGCGTCGGAACTTCGCAATGACCTCGCGCACCAGGTCCGG
>Ga0070741_10000670_pt1 | contig 117865 bp, 109 predicted proteins | sample Coa_R1_4_FD_66440 | JGI IMG/M metagenome (GOLD analysis project Ga0070741, IMG submission 66440) | Surface soil microbial communities from Centralia Pennsylvania, which are recovering from an underground coalmine fire - Coalmine... | ecosystem: Environmental > Terrestrial > Soil >... | reverse complement strand
CCGAAATATCAGAAGATTTTATGGCGCCTGCGCGCCGCGTGGCTGGATGGTGCTGTACACTCTAAGGGCGAAGAATTACAATTAATTGAAGTCTTGACAAAGTAATACTTATCAACTTATCTGCGTTGGTAAATATGCAAGGAGGCAAACATGCGATTTATCACGGCAATTCTCTTGGCAATCACGGCTTATGTTGGAGTGCTTCTCGTTTTAGGGGCCATTTTTGATTATTTAATGTTCTGTCCCGGTTGGGAAAGGGGGTTTTTATCAGGACTGGAATGGTGGTATCCAATAGCAGTTTTTGTTTCAGTTGTTGTAAATTGGTTTTTGGCAGGATACCAAAAAGATATGTTCATGATAAATGGATCTGGCACGAAATTGTTTGGCCAGACACCGTCCCAGAATGGCTATATTGCTACCAAGTGGATCAGCCTGTTTTGGTTCCCGATTCTTCCAGTGGAATCCTATGAGGTTTTAGCAAAGCAACAATCAGGGATGCAGGCGAACTATACTTTCACGCCACTCGAAGATTTGCACTGGCCTCAAATTATCGTAACCGCAATAAAAGGATATGGAATTCTTTTTAGCATAATAGTCGCTTTTGCAGTATTTTTCAATTTCATTTGTTTCTCGGTCTTCCCGCACTGAATGAACCTTAGACACTACTATGATTTTGCGACCTCCCTCGCCTACCGTGCCGGCCGCATCACGCTCGGCTATTTCAACACGGGCAGCCGCCCCGATTTCAAAGCGGACGACACTCCTGTCACCGCCGCGGATCGGGCGGCGGAGGAATTCATTCGCGGCGAGATCGAGAAGGCCTATCCCGGCCATGCCATCATCGGCGAGGAGTTTGGGGAATCGTTTCCCTCTCTCAGCGGGAGAGGGGTTAGGGGTGAGGGAGAAGAGCCTATACGCTGGATCATTGACCCGATTGACGGGACCAAGTCCTTCATGCGCGGCGTGCCGCTGTACGCGGTGTTGATCGGATTGGAGATTGATGGTGTGGTGCGAGTCGGCGCGGCCTACTTCCCGGCGCTGGACGAAATGCTGTGCGCGGCGGACGGCCTCGGCGCATGGTGGAATAGCCGCCGCGCCCACGTCTCGGAGGTGGACTCAATGAAGCAGGCTTGTGTCTGCTACACCACGTACCACAACTTCGAGAAGCGCGATCTCTCGGTGTGGAAACGTCTCTCCGACGCGGCTTACATGATGCGCGGCTGGTCAGACGCGTATGCGTATTTGGCGGTGGCCACCGGCCGCGCCGAGGTGGCGCTCGATCCGTTCATGAAGGTCTGGGACTGCGGTCCGTTCCCGGTTATCTTTCGCGAGGCGGGTGGATACTTCGGATCGTGGAGCGGGGAGGAGGGTCACACACACGGGGAGGCGCTGGCTTGTAACGCCGCGCTCCGGCCCGAGGTCCTGAAATTGATGCGGGGCGAGTCTGGAGATTAACTAATTTGTCACCCTGAGCATAGCGAAGGGTCTCGCCGCTTCGCGGCGGGATTCTTCACTCCGGAGCCTGCGCTGAGCGCAGTCGAAGCGGTCGTTCAGAATGACAAGTCATTACTAATCAGCAGTATAATTTGGGCATGGCGGATCGCTCATCCATCAAATTGGGAATTTCCATCCAACCGCAAGACAAGTCGCTCCCGTATCGTTTGCGTGAGCACTTTCTTTCAACGCCGGAGGTCGCACTGTATCAAACGTTGAAAGAGATGGCGGGAGATCGCTACATCGTTTTTGCCAAGGTTGCGCTGAACGACATTTTCCTGATCGTGCGCCCGAACGAAAACGTGCATTACTTCAATAAAATCTTTCGCAAGCATGTGGACTTTCTGCTATGCAATCCACGTTCGCTGAAGCCGGAGATCGGCATCGAACTCGTCAAGCCGATTTCCAAAAGCGAGACGCGCGCCAACGATCAATTCATGGAAGACTTGTTTCTCGCCGCGGGCCTGCCGCTGGTGCATATTCCGTCCAGCGAACATTACGAGATTTCAGATATCATCTCACTCTTCCAATTGGCGATTACAAAAGCAAAGAAGAACGGACACTCCGCGAAGATTTCGCAAGACTCGGTGCCTATGTGCCCGGTGTGCGGAAAGATGATGGTGCTTCGCACGCATCGTTCCGGACCTCGGGCCGGCCAGCTGTACTACGGCTGTATTGATAACCCGCGCTGTCCCGGCACGGTGGCGGCGAACTAATTTTGTACACGAATAAACACAAATTTGCATGAAGGATAAAAAACTCCCGACGATCACTATCGGGAGTTTTTTATCCAATTATGGAATTCGTGGATTGGTCCCAGCCAAAATCGCTATAAGAATCTGGACTGTAAATCTTTGGTCGAGACCATACACACATCCGTCCTTCCGAACCATTTGTAGCGATTTCTTGCAATCCAGTCATAGATCGAATCGAGGATCATTTCCGGCAACACCAATCCGATCCGCGAGAGGATCGGCCACGGCATGGACAACCTGCTCGCGATTTTTAGCGCGGCTTTTGATTTGTAATACGGTGTTCCATGCTCAATATAGACTACCGTGTCGAGGAAATTTTCAGGCAATTTGCACCATTTCAAGAGCTCTTTTCCCGCGTCGGATTGCGCCCAGGCAAATTTATAAATCCTGTTTTTGTCTCGCTTCACGACAAAAGAAACAGACCATGAACATAAATTGCATACCCCGTCGAACAAAATGATTTTTGAGTTGAGAATTTCATCCTGATTCATTGATAATGCCTTTTCAATTCCGACGCGTACTTCATGCCGACGCGGTCTTTGTTCGCTTCCAGCCAATCTGCGAAGCGGGTTTTGCAAGTCGGCGGGTCTTTTGATACAAGCAGGTTTGCCATCAAGCCGTCCACTTCTTCAGGCGTGAGCAGGACATCTCCTAAAAATAAACTCAAGAATTGGGCCGCCCAAAGCACCAGCCGCGGCGGCAGGAAAATCAACGGTCGTTTCGCGCCGATCTTTTCTCCAATTAATTCCACCATTTCTTTGAACGTGAAGATGTCCGGGCCGACGGCATCCATAATCGAATTCCCTTTTTCGTAAACGGCTTTCACCGCCAAATCTGCCACATCTTCGACGCAGACGGGTTGCAGTTTATAACCACCATCGCCGGGCAGGGCAAAGGCGGGGAAACGCCGCATGAGGAACGCGATGTTGTTGATCAGAATATCTTCCGCGCCGACTAACACCGTCGGGCGAAGGATTGCGTATGACATTCCCGATTCGATCACCGCCTTTTCGTTGGCGGCCTTGCCCCAGAAATAGGGCAGGGAGGAATCCGCTGACGGGTTGGTGATGCTGATGTGAACCATCCGCTTCACGCCCGCCGCCTGCGCGGCATTGACAAGTTTGCGTGTGTTCTCGACGGCACGCGGCTGGGTGTTTGCGCCTTTATCGAAGCGCACCCAGTAGGTGTTGACCAAAACGTCAGCGCCTTTGAGCGATTCGATCAGCCTGCGCTCATCCTTGAAGTCCAGCGGAAAGGCTTTGACTTGTCCATTGAAAGGATCAGGGCGATTCGGATGCCCGGTCAGCGTGACGACCTCTTCGCCGCGCGTCAACAATCGTTGCGTGATGTATTTGCCGGAATATGAAAATGAGCCGGTGACTGCAATTTTCATTTTGTCTCTGTCTTGTTTGGCTTTGGCGTAACTAGGGTGATGAAGGAAACGATGATCGCGGAACAAATCAGAAATGTCAGTGCAATCTCAGTCAAAAAAGAAACAATGATATTCATGTTCACTCCTTACTTTAAGATGGATAAAACTTTCTGGACGGTTGTTGTTCCCAAGCTGTCCAACTTTGCCACGGCGCGTGACAACGTATCAATCGCGTCGAAGAAATCCTGTAAAGCCTGCACCCGTTCGAGCAGGAATTTCCGTTCCGCCTCCTCCATGGACCCTTTGGCGGCCCGCAGTTTCTCGAGCGTTTCCCGCACGGACCGCACCGCGTTGTCGAACTCGCGGTTCTGCCGTTCGCCGAGGATGGAACGAATCGCCTTGTAGAAATCCGTCTCGGCCACGTAGTAATCTTTGCGGTCGCCCAGTTTGGTGGAGCGATGGACCAGTCCCATGCGGGCCAGGGCGCGCACATTCGTGCTGACCGCGCCTTTGGTGTGTCCACTTTGCGCAACAAGTTCATCCAGGGAGAGCGGGGTGGGGGAAAGATACAAGATGGCAAACACCGCACCGACTCCTTTTGGGAGCCCCCAGAAGTGGCTGATGTGACTCAGCCCCTCGGTAAAGCCCTGTTTGATTTGGGTGAGTTCTTTGGTCATAGTTTTTGCCTTGTTTACGCTTCGACTACCTGGCGCACTCAGTGTAAATCGTGGTTAATTTAGAATGTTTAGTAAAAACTAAATGAAATATATAATAAAATGTTTGGCTTGTCAAGGACAAAAAATCCGCCGCGAGCTGGCGGCAGATCAGGGCTTGAAAGTGAAATTTTGATTTTCTATTGGCCTGGAAACAGCGCTTGCATGACCTCTTCGCCGTTCATCCCGGGATTCAATTTCTTGTACTCAGAAATGTGAATATTGAAAATGCGCTGGTCTTCTTTCATCTTGAAAGTAATTTGCACGACCCCATCCTGTCCGCCGGGCACGAGGCCCCGCGGAAACGCATCCAGTGTTTTCATTACGGCAATCAGCCAATTGCCCAGTTCCTTTTTGTCTTTCAGGTTTTTTACCATGACGGTCACATAAAAATCGGTCTCCATTGCGCCGAATTCTGTGTGACCGTCCGCATAGACGCAATCCTCGCCATAAGCCTGAGCGCTTCCCGATGCTTCGGGTTGAAGAGTTTTGACGGCTTTGTCCACTTTTTCAGAAATTTCAGGCAGGGCGTGATATGCCCAGACATAATAACAGCCCTCATAGGTGGGAGCGATGATCGGCGTTTCCGTTGCGAGTGAATATGCATCCGGCGTTTCATCGTCAACGGGCAGTGTTGTTGAAGTCTGCGCGATCGAACTGCAGGCTGTTAAGAAGAGCAAGGTGAGGAGAATGAAAATCCGCATCTTATCCGCCGGGAGGCGATTCGTCGGTTGGAGCCTCATCGGGTGGCGACGCTTCATCTGTTGGAGGCTCATCTGTGGGCATCTCCTCCTCGATGGGTTCGGGGCTGGGCAACCACTCCGGCGAGCCGTTCTCGAAGAATTCCTGCGCGTCCGGGTTCTCGTTCACCCATTGTTGAATTTCCTCTTCGCTCATTTGCTCGGCATCGGAGGGCGCTTGATCTTCCTCGATGGTTGATTCTTGTCCATCGGTCAATTCAACCTCGCCTTGATCGTTTTCCAAAGAACAATGTCCTTCAAGACAGGAAGCTTGGAGTTTCTTTGCGTTGGGATCATAGTTCACACCGAGCAAGCTCCCGCGCACTGATGCGACGCCCGAAGGCGTTTCCACTTGCAGACTGCCGCCTTTCAGCAAGACCCAGATCTGACCGAAATCGAGTTTTATGCGAGTTGCCGATTTACCGTCTTGGTCTATGTCGAGCGCAGTGACTGTGTACAGCGAATTCGGGCCAACGCGCACAATGGTCCCATCTGATAGAAGATCGACGCGAGCCCGGCTGTTGTCGCCTGTCTTCACTGAATCACCGACGGATAATTTCATGCCATTCTGCGCGGCTGTAAAGTCCGCGCTTTGTCCCAAACGAACGCTGACTTCGTTGCTGATCTCATTGACGGTCGCTTGCCGAGGCGAAGAGGAAAGCGGATTTGACGCGGGCCCGCTTCCAGTCGAGGCGGGAGGCGGAACGCTTTGTCCGGTTCCGCAGGCCGCCAGCAATAAACTTGCCAACAAAATCAGGTGCGTCAATAAGTTTTTATTCATTCATGCCTCAGATATATTTTACCTAATTTTTATCGAAAATCACGATATTTAGACCTTTGAGCGAGGACGATTATCACTTATTCTCGCGCGTCCATCAAGTTATAACCGCACCGGAGACCTTATGCGGCTGTCGGACGCGCCACTCAATAAAATTGTAAAGGTGATCGGGGTTGAAGAGAGCAATCTTCAATTAAAGTTGAGTCAATATGGTTTGTTCAAAGGCGATTGCTTGCGTGTCATTCGATCCGCGCCTTTGGACGGGCCGTTGCTGATCGAGGTCAATGGCCGCACGTTCGCGCTGGGTCGTCGCGTGGCGAAAAAAGTTTTAGTGGAGGAAGTGTCATGCGAGTCGCATTGATCGGCCAGCCTAATTGCGGCAAGAGTACGCTCTTCAATCAGGTCGCGGGATACAAAGCTGAGACCGGCAACTTCAGTGGCACTACAGTGACTTATACCGAGAGTCGCGTGCGCGTGGGTGGTGAAGTGATCGAGTTGGTGGATCTGCCCGGCGCATACACGTTGGCCGGTTTAAGCCCTGCCGAGCGTGAAGCCGCGCGCTACCTCAACTCACGCGATGTGGATGTGATCATCAACGTGGCAGACTCGACTCATCTGGCCTCGGCTCTTGATCTGACCCTGGAACTGCTTCTGTTAAACAAGCCTTTGATCCTGTCTCTCAACATGATGGACGACGCGGCGCGTTCGGGTCTGCGGATTGACGGGGAAGGGCTGTCATGTGAACTTGGCATCCCAGTCATGCCATTGATCGCAAGCAAGGGGCGCGGCGTGAAGCAATTGTTTTTGAAAGCGCTGGAGTTGGGAAGGTCGAAGAATGGACATAGAAAGAATATCGAGCCGAACTCCGATGCCGCGCAACGGCATTTACTGGCTGGCGCGCTTGCGAATCGCTTTGTGACGCGCGGCGAACGCCGCCTCACCTGGCGCGATCAACTCGACGATGTTCTGCTTCATCCCGTTTGGGGATATGCGATTCTCCTGCTCGTCTTATATTTGTTTTTTCAGGCTGTCTATGGGATCGGGAAATTGGTTGAGCCGCCCGTGCTGGCGTTTTTCGACGCGCTGACGAAATCCCTGCTCGCGCCGCTTGCCAAAGGATCGTTTCTATTTGAAATTCTGCTGGGCATCATGCAGGGCGTCGCGGCGGGCGTGGCGATTGTTCTGCCGTATCTGACACCTTTTCTGTTTGGGCTTGGATTATTGGAAGATATTGGTTATCTGCCGCGCGTGGCGTTCATGATGGACGCTCTCATGCATCGCATTGGCTTGCATGGCAAAGCCATCGTACCGTTTATTCTCGGTTACGGATGCAATGTTCCGGCGGTGATGTCCACGCGCACGCTCGAGGAGCCGCGCGACCGTTATCTGGCCGCGGCGTTGGCGACTCTTGTCCCTTGCGCGGCGCGGTTGGCTGTCGTGTTTGGCTTGGTTGCGTTCTATCTTGGACCGGTGGCCGCGTTTGTTTTGTATCTTTTCAACCTGGTTGTGATTGCTTTGGTCGGGCGCGTCCTGTCGAAACTTATGCCGGAAGACACGCCCGGCTTGATCCTCGAAATGCCGACCTATCGCGTGCCCACGCTCAAAAACGTGACCAGCAAAGTCTGGTTCCGCGTACGCGAGTTTATCGTTGAGGCCTGGCCTGCGCTGATTGTGGGAAGCGCAGTGCTGGCCACGCTAAATTTCTTTCATGTGGCTGGCATCTTCGATTTATTGGTTCGCCCGATCACGTGGATGCTCGGCCTGCCCTCCAAAGTGGGTGTGCCGCTGATTTTTGGAATCTTGCGCAAGGAATTGTCGCTGGTGATGTTAAGTCAGGCCCTGGGGAGTACGAATTTTGCCTCCATGCTGACCATAACCCAAATGGTCGTGTACGCGACCTTTGTGATGTTCTACATTCCGTGCCTTGCCACGCTGGCCGCGCTACGCCGCGAACTTGGAACGCGCGCCATGCTGGTCATCGCCGCGCTGACGATTGTGGTCGCGTTGGCCGCGTCGTTGTTGGTGAGGATCGTGGCGTTAATATTGTAGCAGAGGCACAGCGTCGCTGTGCCTCTGCGGGGCTTCTATTTCAACATATCCGCGGCCGCGGCGGCCATGAGCGCCGAGCCGCGTATCAACGCTTCTTCATCGAAATCGAATTTCGGGTGATGATGACCGTAATCGAGATGCTTCTCTTTGTTGTTCGAGCCGATGAAAAAATAACATCCCGGAACTTTTTCCTGCATGAAAGCCATGTCTTCCGCGCCCATCGTCAGATAGGACGAGGTATCAAGTTGGGAATCAGGCAGGAGGTCCCGCGCGGTGCGCTGGACACTGGCCGCGACCTCGTCATTGTTGATGACCGCGGGCGTGACGCGTTGCATGTTGATCTCGACCTTGCATCCCATTGTTTCCGCGACGCCGCGTACGATTTGATCGAATCGTTCCAGGACCTTTTTGCGGACGTCCAAATCGAAGGTGCGGATCGTACCCGTCAACTCCGCCTCCTGCGGGATGACGTTGAACGCGGTGCCCGAATGAACTGTCGTCACGCTGACCACCGCAGACTGTAACGGCGCGACATTGCGCGATACAATGGTTTGAAGGGCGGTGATGATGTGAGCCGCAGTCATGATTGGGTCAATTGTCGTGTAGGGCGCCGCGCCGTGCCCGCCTTTGCCAATTAGTTTGATCGTGAATTGTTCCGCGCCGGCCATCACCGGACCTTTTGCCACGCCAACCCAGCCTACAGGCTTTTCATTCCAAAGGTGCATCGAAAGTGTATGATCTACTTTCGGGCCATCCAGCACGCCATCGCGGATCATCATTTGCGCGCCGCCCATCTCTTCGCCATTATAGCCTTCCTCGGAGGGCTGGAAACAGAACTTGATCGTGCCCGCGAGTTCGTTGCGATGTTTGTGGAGGATTTTCGCGACTGTGAGTCCCATGGCCGTGTGGCCGTCGTGTCCGCAGGCGTGCATCACTCCGTGATTCTCTGAAGCGTATTCTGCGCCTGTGTCCTCCACGATGGGGAGCGCGTCCATGTCGAAGCGGAGGAGGATGGTTGGGCCGGGCTTTGATCCTTCGAGCAGACCGACCACGCCGGTCTTCCCGACTCCTTTTGTGACCTCGAGGCCGAGCGACTCAAGTTCCTTGGCCACAATTCCGCCCGTGCGGACCTCGTGAAAGCCGAGTTCGGGGTGGATGTGAAAGTCGCGGCGCATGGATTGTGTGTAGGTAAAAAGCGATTTGGCTTCCTGTAAAAAGTCAGTCATGCTTCCTCCGGGTTGAATTGTCCGTTTCCGTGTGCGGGAAATATCTTTATGATCTTGTGCCGGTAGATTCTATCCCAACTTTCTTTCGTCACATGGTCTTTCTCTGTGACAAGAAAGCGCGGCGGCAGGTCGCCAGTGAAAGCAAGCCCCTCATCCAGAATCAATGTGACATGATCGTCGCTGTGGCCGGGGGTTGGGATGATCTCGCCTGAGAGTCCGAGGCCTGCAAGGAACTCTCTGCTTTCAGAAAATTTCAACAACAGATTTCCTCCCTCGCTGATCTCGGTAAAACCGAGATTTTTCGGTCTCAGAAAATCTGCCATCGCCTGCGGAAAACCGATCTGACTTTCCATCAAGATCAGTTTTGCGCCGCGTTCTTTTAATTCTTGAACGGCTCCGGCATGGTCCATGTGAAAGTGCGTGACGAGGATGTAGCGGATTTCTTCCGGCGCGACACCTTTGCGCTTGAATACTGCAAGGAATTCGGGAAACATTCCCGGCCAGCCACAGTCAATCAGCAATTTGCCGTTTTTGATGTCCAGCGCGTAATAATTGGTTGAACGATATCCGAGGTTGAGGATGTTCATGATTACGACGTCATTGCGAGGGCAGTGCACTTCTGCCCGAAGCAATCTCGTTTCTGTTTGGCAGAGATTGCTTCGTCGGGAAAAGCGCCCTCCTCGCAATGACATTATGTGTACTTCACCACGCGGAATTTTTCTTCGTAGCGAGGGTTCTCGTCCGTGCTGTCTTCGGTGTGGCGAGACTTCATGCGCTCTTTGAATTTCTCCACGTCGCCGATCTGCGTTTTATGATTCAGCAAGGCCTGAAGTTTAATCGGCCAGGTTTCAGTCACATCCAGAGTGGTATTCGGCTGGCTGGTCAGCGAGCACCAGATTTCTTTCGGCATGTGCGGCTGGTAGCCTTCGGCGAGCAATTCGGGAAAGAAGACCGGACTGCCCGCGGCGGGGAAAACGGCGTCAAGCACAACCTGACCCGCGGCGCGATGATCGGGGTGGTTGAGTCCGTAACTGGCGAATAAATTTTGGGGATCACAAGTGACGAGAATGTCCGGCTTCATCTTGCGAATCACGCGGACGATCTCGCGGCGTAGATCGAGGTCTGGGACGAGGTATCCGTCCGGACGGTCCAGGAAATGAACGGCCTTCACACCGATCACATCTGCCGCGGCGCGCTGTTCATCGTGCCGAATGCGGCATAGTTCGTCGGTGGTCATATCAGCAGCGGTTGAGTCGTTGAACCCTTTATCGCCGCAGGTCAGCAAATAATAATTGATCGTGTGTCCGGCTTTGGCCCAGCGCGCGAGAGTTGCGCCGCAGAAAAATTCAGGGTCGTCGGGATGTGCAAGAACGACGAGGATGTTCTTGGTGTCTTCCCAGTTTTCAGGTTGGAGAGTCATGTTCTTCGCGAATTACAGATTATGTAACGATAATGCGCGATGCGTAATTCGTAAGGCTAATTGACTTTACGGGCTTTTCCGCACGTGCATCCGCCGCCTTCGTGACGATCACACGGCGCTTCGGATTTACGTCGCAGAGCTTCGAGTTCATCCCACGGCTGGATTTCTTCGCGATCGAAAGTAAACCATTGCGCGCGCTCTTCCGTCTCGATGGCCACGACCACTTTATTCGTCATGGGCAAAACGTCCACAACTTTGCCCTCGCCTTTGGGTGTGACCACGCGTTTGTTGCGTTTCGGCAATTGCTTGCGCGCCTCGACGTATTGCTCGTATTCGTAAATGAGACAGCAACGCAGGCGTCCGCACATGCCGGTGATTTCATTGGGCGTGAGCGAGATGCCTTGCTCTTTTGCCATCTTGATCGAGATGGGACTGAAATCGGTCAGGAATTTGGAACAACAGCGCGTTTCAAGTCCGCAGGCGCCCATGCCGCCAAGGAGTTTCGCCACATCGCGCGGACCGATCTGTCGCATCTCCACTTGCGAGGTGGGATACAACGCCTGCATGTCTTTTTTCAACGATTTGAGATCGGGCTTGTCATCGGTCTCCGTGTTGAACAGAAAAGCCAGGCGCGAACCGTCGTAGTTATACTCTGCCGCGACGATCTTGACGCCTTCGAGTTTCAACTCGGCGGCGCGGGCGCGGCAGTTGATCATGGCTTCGGTCTGTTTGGATTGCCAGGACTGTTGGAGCAAAAGGTCGCGCGGGGTGGCGCGGCGTTCCACGGCTTTCCATCCACCCTCGGGCTGGGGAGGCGCTTCCTTTAGGATTTGAACGACTTCGCCGAGATGTTTGCCGCGTGCAGTATCCACGATGACATGCTCGCCCGTTTTTGCATCCGGGACAGCGCGGGAGTCGAAGTGGTAAATTTTTCCGATTTTGGTAAAACGTACACCGATAATAGTGGGTTGCATGGAGGCAATTATACCGTAGAGGAGAGAGCGGGGAGTAGAGACCAGGGAAAACACAAGACCTGACAGACTTTCATCCATCAGGTCTTACTACTTTCTATTCTCTCTCTTCTCCTCACTCAACAATATTGATCGGCAATTCGTTCTTCCCGCCCAACGCGGCGATGGAAATCTGCGCGGCGACTTTTTGAGCGATCTCTGTTAGCGCGAGAGCCACCGGCGAATCGGGGTGCGATACAACGACGGGCTTGCCGCTGTCGCCACCGATTCGCACGTTTTGGTCAATTGGAATTTTGCCGAGGAACGGAGTCTGTGTGGCTTGCGCCAGTTGCTCACCGCCGCCGGAACCGAAGATGTCCATGCGCGTGCCATCGGGCAGATCGAGATATGACATGTTTTCGATCACACCCAAAATCGGCACTTCCAGTGTGCGGAACATTTGCAGTCCGCGGCTGGCGTCTTCGAGCGAAACCAATTGCGGCAGAGTCACAATGATCGCGCCGCTGAGGGGCAGGGCCTGGGCCAAAGACAGAGCCGCGTCGCCGGTGCCCGGCGGCAGGTCCACGATGAGATAATCGAGTTCGCCCCATTCCACGTCGCCGAGAAATTGTCGAATCGCCGAGTTCAACATCGGGCCGCGCCAAATCAGCGGCTGTCCCGGCTTCACCAGCAGGCCCATCGAAATCATCTTGAGTCCATAGGCTTGCGCGGGGACAAGTTTGTTGCCAACGGGCGGCGGGAGTTTTTCAACGCCGAGCATGGTGGGCGTGTTCGGGCCGTAAATGTCCGCGTCCATCAGGCCGACGCGCGCGCCGCTCTTCGCCAGCGCCACCGCGATGTTGACCGCGATCGTGGACTTGCCGACTCCGCCTTTGCCTGAGCCGACTGCGATGGCGTTGCGGATCGGCATATTGACCAGCCCGCGCATGCGGCCATCGTTGGGCACATCCGACTCCAGCCGCATCTCCACGGACTTTACGCCGGGCACCGCTAAAACGGCCTGCCGCGCCTCTTTTTCGATTTGCCCGCGTAACGGACAGGCCGGCGTGGTCAGCATCACCACGAATGAGACCTTGTCTCCGCTGATCTCCAAATTGCGGATCATGTTCAGCGTGACGAGGTCCTGGTGAAGTTCCGGCTCCTGCACTTTGCTGAGCGCGGCGAGGATGGATTCTTTTGTAAGTTTATCTGCCATTATTTTTTACCGAATAATATTTCGCGCTAAGCGGAAGGCGAAGCCTGTAGTCGAAGCGCCCTTCGACTGCGCTTCGCTCCGCTCAGCGCGATGGTTGTTAACTCGCGGCTTCGGCTTTCGCGGCTTTTGCCGCTTCCTTGGCTTTGCGTTCTTCTTCGTTGCGTGCGTAGTTCAACGGGCGGATGCTTTTGTAGTATGAAGCGGGTTTGAGCAACTGCTCCATATTGAATACATTGCGCTTGTACGAGGCGATCTCATAATCATGGTCCATGATGATCGCATCGAACGGACAATATTCCGCGCAGAAGCCGCAGTTCATGCAGATGTCCGCGTCAATAAAGAATTCGGTCGGCTCCGGGATGGGGCGGCCTGTTTGAGGGTCGTTGGAGCGAACGATCCAAATGCACTGCGGCGGGCAGACTTTTGCACAAATCCCGCAGGATGTACAGCGAATTTCCTTCTTTCCATCTGCGCCTTCATCGTAAACCAGAAACGGCACATAACGGAATTCTTCCGGCACCGGCAATTTTTCTTCGGGATACTGCACGGTGAAGATGCCGCGTCCTTTTGCGCTGGAACGATGGGCAATGCCCTCATCATTGTAGTAGCGGCGTCCCCACCAGGCGATGTCATCAAGATAAGTATCAACGAAACGTTTGAGCGTTACGCCGAGACCTTTGAGTATTCCTTTGCCATACATAATCTATTCTCCGTATTCTACCGGTCGAGTTCGCCGAGCACGATGTCAATCACGCCGAGGATCGCCACAAAATCCGCGATCTTCTGTCCAACGCACATCTTCTCCAGCGCGGTGATGTTGATGAAGGATGGGGCGCGCACGTGGTAGCGCCATGGGTTTGGCTTGCCGGTGGAAATGATGTAGAAGCCGAGTTCGCCCTTCGGCGCTTCGATGCGGCCGTAGGATTCGCCTGCCGGGACGCGCACCTGATACTGCGGCTTGCCGGTCATCACCGGACCTTCGGGCATTTGCTTGAGCGCCTGTTGCAAAATGCGGACCGATTGGCGAATCTCGTCGAGACGGATGAGATAGTTATCATACAGGTCGCCATTGTGACGCAGGGCTACATCGAAATCGAAGCGGTCGTAGATGCCATAAGGTTGGGCGCGGCGGACATCGTATGGAATTCCCGCAGCGCGCAGGACCGGCCCCGTGATCGAATAGTTGATCGCGTCCTCGCCGTTGATCACTTTGACGCCCTTCATGCGCGAGACCAACACCTCGTTCTCCGTCAGGAAGCGATCGAACTCATCCGCTTTGCGCGGGATGCGGTCCTCGACGAGATCGCGGATTTTCTCGAAGACGCCCGCCGGAAGGTCCCGCGCGACGCCGCCGAAGCGGTGATAGTTGCACATCATGCGTGTGCCGGAGGTCGCTTCGAAAATGTCGAGAATCAATTCGCGTTCCTCAAAGGCATACAGCGCGGGTGTGAAGAACGTGCCGAGGTCGTTGAGCAACATGCCGATCAGAATCAAGTGGTTCTGAATGCGGCTGAGTTCCGCCATGATCACGCGCAAATATTCGGCGCGCTCGGGCGGTTTGACGCCCATGAGTTTTTCGACGGCCAGCGAATAGCCCCAGTTGTTGCTCATCGAATTGAAGTAATCCAAGCGGTCGGTGAAGGGCATGTTCTGGAGGAAAGTGTTGCGCTCGCCGATCTTTTCGTGATTGCGATGCAGGTAACCCATCACAGGCTTGAGGCCGATGACAGTTTCGCCATCCAGCACTACCGCGGCGCGGAATACGCCGTGTGTGGAGGGATGTTGGGGGCCCATGTTGACAATTACATGATCCGTTTTGAGGCCGTTTTTATCCGTGGTCTGATATTTTGCCAACGCGCCATACAACGCCGCTTCGCCATCGAACGTTATCTTTTCAGGATCAAAGCCTTGCGGGAATCGCAGATTATCTTTGTACGGATTTTTATCTTCGGCGCTGAGGAATTTGCCGTCCGGCCAGCGGCTCTTGAACGGTTTGTTATCTTCTTCGTAGAAAGGCTCGTGCCAATCCTTGCGCAACGGATGGCCATCGAATCCTTCCCACATCAGGATGCGGCGCAGGTCGGGATGGTTTGTAAATTTGATGCCGTACAGATCGAAAATCTCGCGTTCTTGAAATTCCGCACCGGGCCAAATGGGAGTAACGGATGGGACTTCAATCGGGTCCACGCGCGGCACCTGGACTTTGAAGAAAATTCCGGGCCCGCCGGTGGTTCGATACGCGTTGTAAACGACTTCCATTTTGTCGGGGAAATAGTCCACGCCGGTGACGTGTGAAAGCAGATCGAAGCCGAATTCATCGCGCAAAGTTGTCGCGACTTCAACCAAGTTCTCTTTGTTGACGATCCAGCCGCTGTAGCCGGGACGGGTATCAGCGGTGACGGCGCCGGGAAAACGCGCCGCAAGGTCAAGGGTCTCAGTGTGAACGAGGGTAGCCATGTTGACTCCTATGCCTTTTCCGCTGGGGACGATGTCGCCTCAACGGCTTCAGCAGGTTTCTCCCCTGCGGGGACGGCGCGCGAAGCGAGTCGTTTGATCTCATCGTAACGGCGCGGGTCCATGATGTCTGGACCGAGAACGGGGACCGGGATCTGAACCGTGTCTGCGCCTTTGCGATACCAGCGGACTTTGCGGATGGACTGTTTATCAATCTTCTCTTGCAGTTTGATCAACCCCGCGATCAGCGCCTGGGGGGTGGGAGGGCAACCCGGAACATAGACATCTACCGGAATGAATTTGTCCACGCCTGCTACCACGTTGTAGCCCTCCTTGAAAGGCCCGCCGCCTGAAGCGCACGCGCCCATTGCCATCACGTATTTCGGTTCCGGCATCTGGTTGTACAGGCGCACGATGCTCGGCACCATTTTCTTGGTGACGGTTCCGGCCACGATCATCAAATCGCTTTGACGCGGGCTGGGACGCATGACTTCCATTCCGAAGCGGGCGAGGTCGTAGCGGGAGGCTTGCGCCGCGATCATTTCGATGGCGCAACATGCCAGCCCGAACATCAGCGGCCAGACCGATGAGCGGCGTCCCCAATTGTAGAGGCGGTCAATCGTCGTGATGCTGACCGCGTGAGCCAGGTCATCCGGAATTTCGTAACCCGGAGAGTTTAACTCTTTGTTATCTGTCATGGATCAACTCCTCAAACCATTCTTGATAGATTGCTGAAAGGATGTCGTCGTTGCAAAGAGCGGGATCATCCTCGAATTCCTGAAGTTTCAACGTCCAGTCATAAATTTGTTGCAAGGTCACATCTGCGATGTTTATATCTGGATGCAGACGTTTCAACTCTAAAGCGATGGCGTACGAAGTTTCCCAATTGAGGGTCATTCTTCTCGATTGTCAATCTGCGCGCGTTGCAGTTTGCCGGAATAATCCACATAAATGGATTTCCATTCGGTGAACAATTCCAACGCGGCCTGTCCGGCTTCGCGGTGGCCGTTGCCGGTGCCGCGCACGCCGCCAAACGGAAATTGAATCTCTGCGCCGGTGGTGCCGTGATTGATGTAAACCAGCCCGGTAAAAATATCGCGCATGGCAGTGAAGGCGCGGTTGACATCCTGCGTGAAGATCGAAGTCGAGAGTCCATACTTTGAGCGATTGTTGACTTGAATGGCTTCTTCGAGCGTATTGACTTCGATGATCGAAAGCACTGGACCGAAAATCTCTTCCGCCTCCAGCGTGGACCCGGGCCGGACTCCGTCAAATAAAGTGGGTGTGTAGAAAAAGCCTTTCCCGTTTACGTCCGCGACCGACGCGCCAACCAACGCCCGCGCGCCTTCCTTTTGTCCAATCTGCACGAAGTTGTGAATTCGCTCCAGCGCAGTCTTGTTGATGACGGGACCAACTTCCACGTTTGGATCAAGCCCGTTACCGAGGGTCAGTTTCCTGGTCCGCGCCAGAAGCGCTTCTTTGAGTTTGGGCGCAATCCCTTTTTGGACGATAAGTCTGCTGGCCGCGGTGCACCGCTGACCGGTCGTCCCGAACGCGGCCCACAGGGTCGCGTCGGTCACGAGTTCGAGATGGGCATCGTCCAAAACAATGATGGCATTTTTGCCGCCCATCTCTAGCGAAACTTTTTTGTTGAGCCGTCCCGCGGCTTCCGCGATGGCGCGGCCGGTCGCGGTCGAGCCGGTGAACGAAAGCACGCGCACGCCGGGGTGATCCACGAGGGCCTTGCCCACGTCCGCGCCGGGCGCGAGCAAAAGGTTGAACACACCCGCGGGCAGGCCGGCCTCTTCAAACACTTTGACGAACGCGGCGGAGATGGCAGGTGTCTCGGGCGAGGGTTTCCAGATGATGGTATTGCCCGCGACCAATGCCGGAAAAATTTTCCACGACGGAACGGCGATAGGAAAATTCCAAGGCGTGATGATTCCGGCCACGCCGGATGGATCGCGCACGGCCATTCCAAATTTATTTGGCATTTCCACGGGGGCGGTATAACCGAGCAGACGACGTCCCTCGCCGCCCATGAAGTAAGCCATGTCAATTGCTTCCTGCACATCGCCGCGCGCTTCCGCGATGACTTTGCCCATATCCTGCGTGAGCAGGCGGGCAAGTTCTTCTTTCTTCTGTTTTAATAAATCACCAATTTTAAAGAGCAATTCACCGCGCAGAGGAGCGGGCGTGAGCCGCCAGGATTCGAACGCGTCGGTTGCGGCCTGAACGGCAGCTTCCACATCAGCCACATCGGCCGCATGGATTTGGGCAATGACTTCTTCATTAGCCGGGTTGATTGCGTCGAAGGTCTTGCCGCCCCGTCCCTTGACCCATTTTCCGCCGATGTAGTTCTGGAATTCCATGAACTTCCTCTAAAGATTTTGGCTTGTTGTATTTCTGTCGCAAACAGGCTGGATTATAGCACGATGGATTCCAAAGTCAATTGAATTATGCAAAGATATTTTTGCAAAAATGAAACTAGGAGTATAATCACGTCATGCCTGTGACAACTGCCCGTCAGAAAGTGCTTGCTTACCTCAAAAAACAACGCTCTGCCTCGGCGGTTCAAATTGGCCGCGCCCTAAACATGTCCGCGGCGAATGTGCGGCATCACCTCTCTGTGCTTTTATCGGATGGGCGGATTGTAATGGCTGAAGAAATAAAAAAAGAGGGGCGCGGCAGACCGGTTAAGTTCTATCGGCTTTCTGAAAGTTTGCTTGGTGATAATCTGGCATTGCTGAGCGATGCAATGCTGAATGAATGGCTGAGCAATCTCGCTCCCGCCAAACGCGAGGTTGCATTGCGGGCGCTGGCGAAGGCGTTGGTCAGCAAAATTGGGCAAATCAGTTCACAGGTCCCGATTGCGAAGCGGCTGGCTTGGGTGATCGCGAAGTTGAATGAGTTTCATTATCAATCGCATTGGGAAGCCGGCGTGGAGGGACCGCGCGTCCTGTTTGCTCATTGCCCCTACGCGGCGATCATCGAGAAGCACCCGGAGTTATGTCGAATGGACGCGGCGATGCTTGTGTCTTCTCTTGGAGGAGAAGATGTCCAACAGATAGCAAAACTGGAGCGCGGGGGCGCTCCAGCTTGTGTGTTCGTCGTGAAATGATTTATCCGCCGAGTTCGGCGGTCAGGGTATCGTAGTAGGTTCCGGCGCCAAAGCCGTCAATCAGGATGTGGTCGCCCGGCATCAGGTCCGGGAGTTTGCGGAGGAATGCGATCATGTTGGAGGCCGCGCTGACGTTTCCAAATTCGCTCAACAGCCAGGGCATCGGGAGAGAAATGCCCTCATTCTGCAAATGTTTTTCTTTCAGTTTGTTGATCTTGTAGTTGGCGTGATGAACGATGGCGACCGCCAGCGACTTTCCGGACTCGCCCACTTGCTGAAGTTTTTCCTGATAGGCGCGGTATGCGTCCAGCACAACCTGCACGCCGGTGCGCACGAAGAGTTTGACCATACCCATCGGTCCTGCCATGACGATAGATGAACCGTTGCTTGGCTCGTGCATCAAACCCGCGATGCGAATGTTCGTAGCGCTCGCTTGCGTTACATCAACGTTTGTGCCGCTTTGATTTTGGGGCGAATGCGGATAATACATTTGAACTTGCAGAACGCCCTCTTCATCATAGACTTCGCGAGAACTGCCCGCCAGGAATTTCATCGTCTGACCGGGAATGATTCCAATTACGCCCGCCGCATTGCCAAACAACTGCAGGGCGTTTGCATCATGCGATGTATTCATGAAGCGGCTCAATCCCTCGATGCCTCCCACCAGCACTTTTTTGCCATACACTGATTCAGCGATGTTCTGAGAAAGTCGTGCGTTCTCGGGCAGGTCAGGATTCAAGGCCAGATGCAAACTGCTGGTTGATCCGTCGCAGGCTTTGTGAACAGCGACTTTCAACGCACGGTCGGGGATACCCGCCGCGTGAGCAATCCGGTCAAGGTAGTCCTCCGTGACAGGGGCGCTCATGCCGATTAATATCGCTTCCACTTCAGACGGTTCCCAGCCGCAGGCTCGAGCGGCCTCGCGCAGGAAGCGCGCGCCAACCTCGACTTCGATCTGCACATTCTGTTCTTTGGAAAGCATGGGGATGTGGTGCCGGTTGACAAATCCCAATTCAGCCAGATTGAGTTGTTCTTCTTTTGAAATCGGACCTCCCAGCCGTTGTTCGAGCAGAGCGGGCAAGGCTTGATTGTCGTAACTTTCTCCCCATGTTCCGTAAGCGCCTCCTATCCCGACCCTTGAATTGTTCACGCGCATCAGGCCGAACGGCACGCCGTTGGCGACCTGGATAACGCCTTTCTCGACGCCTGCCTCATCGAAGAAAGATAATCTTTTTGATTCGGTAGTTGACATGGGTATTTCCTTTCTTGTTAGTGCGAAACACCCTTCAAGCCTGAAAGTTTCGCAGGCGAAGGATACCACTATTTTTGTGGTAAAGTAAAAAATGAATTTTCAGGAGGTCTTATGCGCATCTCATACTTCCGCCTCGCGATCGCCCTCGTTGTCCCGCTTCTCTTTTCTGCTTGTAATTTGCCAGGCGCGCCAAAACCGAATTCGGATTTTCTGGCTACGTCTGTCGCGGCAACACTGTCAGTGATGCAAACGAACGCGGTCATCCCGCCGACAGCACCGCCGCCAACGGACACAGCAACTCCGACTCTACCTGCGACCGGCCTTCCGACGATGATTGCGCCCACCCCACAAAATCCGCTCGTAGTGGCCGATGCGCTTTGCTGGGTCGGTCCCGGAAACGTTTATGAAGTAGTCAGCGCCATCAAAAAGGGGACGCGTGTCGAATTGCTGGGGCGCGGCAGTCTTGCGGGCTGGTGGGTGGTCCGTAACCCGATCTATCATGATCCGTGTTGGATCCAGGATAGTTATTTGCAATTTGATCCCGGATACAACCTTTCTGGTTTGCAAATCTTCTATCCGCCTCCCACGCCGACCTTTACTCCATCGGCAACACCCACACCATAAAAACAAAGGCGACCCATCTTAGGTCGCCTTTGTTTGAAAAAAAGTTTGAACTTATTTTGTTAACTCAATCTGTGGGGCCTGAGTGAATTGATACTGGCTCGTTGGGTTCATTTCGATTTGTGTGTCGCTGGTTCCGCTCAATTCCACCGTATAACCGATCAGTTGGGAGTTCGCTTTTTGAAGTTGAGAATTGTTTCCATTTACGACAATCGCCGCGCCCGGCATCAGGACTGTTCCAGTGAGTGTGGAGTTGGAATTTCCATTGATCTTCATCGTATTGGTGTTGGAAATCGGAGAATAAATCAGAAGGCCGTAAAAGGGAGAACTGGGATCACTGGGCGCTGAGATTTTAATCTCGGAACTGCCGTTCCAGTCAATGCCGCCCGATTGCATGACAATCACCACATTGGAGCCGGACAACTTGTCATTTGCATTCATTTTAAAAGTTCCATTGATGCAATAGACACCGGATTGAAGCGTGGTCACGCCACTGGGCGGGAAGGTCCCGGTATACGTGCCGGCAGTCATCATGTTTCCAGTCTTTGTCGCCGTGCCCGTGCAGGTGGGGTTGGGAAGGCTGGGAGGCGGGTAAGGCTGTTGCCCTTGATTGCCATTGATGCCGTGGCCATAGGTGTTAATCTGCGGGTTGCCATTCTTGGTGTATCCCGTCGCCACCATGCCGATTCCCTGATCGTAGGTTTGAATGTTAGTACTTCCCTGAATATCCAAACCGCAGGTACTGTCGGAATTGGAAAAAATACCCGCACCCCAGATTTGGAGTTGTGAATTGCCGGAGAATTTAACCGCATCGCAACCGGTTGGCTTAAGCCCCACAATGGCATTGCCATTGTAGTAAGGCCCGCTGACGCCCGGTTTGGCTCTGGCGATTGCCTCCACTTTATTGGTCACCTGAGGGATTCCTATTACTGGCGCGAAGAACGTCTTGACGTTGGAAGTAATGATGACTTGGATATAATCACTATTTCCAGCGTATGGCCCGCTGATGGGCGGATTGTAGATTTCGACATTAGCCTTTGTAGACGAGGAGCCACTGGTAGCGTCCGTATCCACATAACCATTGCTGGCGGCGCGACTCAAGCCCGCGTTGGTTAAGCTCTGGTTGTTTAGTTTTGCCAGTGCCGCCGCAAAGGCAGTGGTGTCCGCCGCATTCTGGGCATTGCGGCGGTCAGCGTAGGCATTGCCCCCATCAATGGATAGCGCCGTCATCCCCACCAGGGCAATAATCCCAAAGACGATCAGGATCAACGCCTGGCCTCTTTCAGATTTTTTGGTCAACATAAGAATGAATCCTCCTGAATAAGAAAGAAAAATATTTTTAATATTATATCCGCCCTGACTGCAAATGCCTGCACAATTTTGAAAGGATAACCAATTTTTACCCTACAATAAAGAAAGGGCGGCCGCTTTTCAAAGCGGCCGCCCTCGAATATAGATGTTTTCGATGTATGATTTGAACTATCGTATAAGCTGGACAGTAGGCGGTTGGTTGAACTGAAATTGACTGGTTGGATTCATTTCGATCTGTGTATCACTACTTCCGCTTAATTCCACCGAGTAGCCGATCAATTGGGAATTTACCTTTTGGAGCTGTGAGTTGTTTCCGTTCACCACAATCGGCGCGGCAGGCATCAGTACTGTACCCGTTAATTCTGAGTTGGAGCTCCCGTTAATCTGCATGGTGCTGGTGTTGGAAAGTGGGGCATAGATCAAGAGGCCAGCGAAGTCACCCGTGGTAGGAGCGGAGAGATGTAACTCAGCGCTACCGTTCCAATTGATGTCGCCGGATTGCATGACGATCACCACATTGTTTCCACTCAAGTTTTGACCCGCGTTCAGTTTGAAGCTTCCATTGATACAATACACGCCGGATTGCAGGGCGGTTACGCCGCTGGGAGGAAAGGTGCCTGTGTATGAGCCAGCATACATCAAGTTTCCGGCCTTATAGGCAGTACCTGTGCAGGTTGGGTTGGGCAGATTCGGAGGCGGATACGGTTGCTGGGCCTGGTTCGGGTTAATCCCATAGCCATACGTGTTCACAGTCGGATTTCCGTTTAATGTATAGCTGGTCGCTACCATATTGATTCCGGAATCATAGGTCTGCACGTTTGTGCTCCCTTGAATGTCAAGGCCGCACGAATCGCTCGAATTGGAAAAAATACCAGCGTTCCAGATTTGCAATTGTGCATGACCAGAGAATTCAACCGCGTCACAGCCGGTTTGTTTAAGGCCCACGATGGCGGCTCCGCCGTAATAAGGTCCGGTATAGCCCGGCTTTGCCCATGCAACTGCCTGTACCTTGTTTGTGATTTGTCGAACGCCAATTACCGGCGCAAAATAGGTCCTGACGTTCGAGGTAATGATGACTTGGATATATTGGGTCTTATCTGCGCCGCTTGGGAGGTTGCAACTTGCACTTGCATTATCACAACGATATACCTCAACGTTGGCTCTCGATGAGGAAGAACCGCCGGTGGGATCAGTATCAACATAGCCATTGCTGGCGGCGCGAGCGAGGGCCGCGTCGCTGTAATTTTGACTCTTGATCTTGGCCAGCGCGGCGGCCAAGACGGAAGTGTCCGCCGCATTTTGTGCATTGCGACGGTCAGAATAGGCGTTGCCGCCATCAATCGAGAGGGCGGTCAGACCAACCAACGCCACAATCGCGAAAACAATTATGATCAACGCTTGTCCTTTTTCGCGTTTTTTGCTGAACATGGTTATCTCCTTTCAGACGAAGTTCACCTGGAATACGCGCAATAGTAATGCCTGCATTCTAGGCTATTGCGGCACTTATGTCTGTCAGGAATCCTTGATAAGAATTATCAAGGCTGTAAGGTTGGGGAAAAGATTCTAAAACCCGCCAGTTCTATGTGTATCTAGTCGGACTATTAAGAAATATTCCTGATATGGCCGCGGAACTGTGTGTATTACTCCCCCGGTATCAGCCCGTACTTTATTGCGAGGCGAACCAGTTCGGGCAGGTTTTGCGCGCCCAATTTTTCCATGATGCGGCTTCGATAGGTCTCCACTGTTTTTGGGGAGAGATTTAACTTCCGGGCAATCACGGCGCTGGTTGCGCCCGAGACGGTGAGTTGCAAGACTTCACGCTCGCGCGAGCTGAGCGATTCGAAGGGACTGCGCTTGTCGTGGCGCAACGTCAGGTTGTCTGCGATCTTTGGGCTGATATAGCGCCGGCTTTCTTTCACGGCGCGCACTGCCTCGACCACTTCCTCTCCTGCAGATTCTTTTAGCAGGTAACCTGTTGCCCCGGCTTGCAATGCGCGATGCACGTGTTCTGAGTCGGAATGGACGGAGAGAATAATTACTTTGATTTGCGGCGCTTTTTGAGTCAGGACCTGTGTTGCGTCAACCCCGTTCAATTCGGGCATTGTGATATCCATGAGAACAACGTCGGGTTGGGCCAAAATAATCCCGTCCAGTGCCGAGCGACCATCGGCAGATTCGCCTACCACGCAAATATCCTTGTGAAGTTCCAACAGGGCGCGCAAACCGTCTCGCAGAATCCGCTGATCGTCAACGAGATAGACGTTGATCATGTCTGTTTCGCCATTCGCAGGATGATCTTTGTGCCAGCCTTCGGAGCCGATTGGACTTCGAGTGTAGCGTCAAGGGCGCGGGCGCGTTCGCGCATGATGGCAAGTCCCCAATGTGACATTTCGGTGGAAAGGCCCTGCGGATCAAAGCCAACACCGTTGTCGCTGATCGTCATCCTCAAACACTCCTTATCCTCGCTAATCTCGATATCCACCTTCGTCGCATTCGCGTATTTGGCCACGTTACTTAGTGCCTCCTGCACGATGCGAAACAAGCCAACCTCCGCCTGCGCCGACAAACGGTCCGCGTTGGCTCTCCGATCGTGGACATTTACTCGCAGGTTGGTCCGTTGGGCAAACTGCTCACCGTACCATGCCAACGCGGGGATCAAGCCGTAATGCTCCAGCATAGGTGGGAGAAAATCTGCCATGACGTTTCGCATCCGTGCGACGGTTTCCTCGACGAGTTGGCTTGTGTCGGCAAGGCGTAATTTCATGCCGTCTGGAGAGTTCTCAGGGAGCAGTTCGCGCAATAGCGAGAGGTTCAGGTTTATTGCTGTCAGGTTTTGACCAACGCCGTCGTGCAATTCCTGCGCCAAACTCCGAATTTGCTTTTCGTGCATTTCAGCCATCTGCCGCGACAATGCGCTTAACTCCGCAGTACGCTCGCGAACCTTCGCCTCAAGCTCTAACGTCCGTTGTTGAGCCGCCATTGATTCTGCCTGATAGCGCTTTAACAATTGTTGTCGCCAAATCAACGCAAGACCCAGGCCCGTGTAAAAAACAACCGTCCCTGCGACAATGACAGTCCGCCCAAAGTAGACGCGGATCGAATCGTACATGTCGGTAGCGCTTGTCTGTGTTATCAGAATCCACCCTTCCGGGATTGCGCGAACAACGGCAATCATCGCGATGCCTTGATGGTCCGTGCTCTCGATCGTTCCGGTCTGCGCCAATGCCGCTTTTACCTCCAGCGTTCCGGTCTGCTCTAACGGGATTTGCAAACCCAATGCCGCCTCGGGACTGAACGGCAGGGGACTTAGGATAGCCACCCGATCGCCTTCACGCCGCTCAAGAAAAGTCTGTGTTGCAGGCGTGGGCGCGATTTCTTTTGTCAAAGCCGGATACAATCGCACCTGCGGGTCAACTCGCAGAACAATGAAACCAACAACAAGATTTGCATTCACAACTGGAATGACCACGGCAAGATACGCACGTTTCGAGTCGGAAGCGCGATAAAAATCAACAAATACCGTCTGTTTGCTTTTCAGGGCCTCCGAAATTTTTTCTACAACGGCTGGCGCGGGCGCCGAGCTTTCCGCAGGAACGGAAAACAACATCTGTCCTTGCAGGTTCAGCAACTGAATTCCGTCAATCTCGTCGCGGCGTTGATATGCTTCCAACTCATCGCGAACGCGTGCCCGCGCTTTTGTATCGTTTGGGTTTTGGAGATACGCCGAGGCGCCTTTCGCAAACGCCTCATTCCCATAAATCGTGTCCGCGTAATCCAGCAGATTCTTGTGCCACTCGTTCACTGCATCCGCTTTGGCATTCGCGACCATGGATAGCCAGTGCTCAGTATCCGCACGCGATTGCGCCTCATAGCCGCGATATGACTTGTAGCCGACGGCGCCGATCGCTGTCGTGAGGAATAGAAAGAACACAACGACGAGAATCAGCGTGCGGCGCTGTTGCTCGGCGTATTGACTGGTTGTATTCATTTATTCTGTTATTTGATTCTACTCCACCGTTACGCTCTTGGCGAGATTTCGAGGTTGATCCACGTCCAGTCCGCGCAGAGCGGCAATGTGATAGGCCAGCAATTGCAGAGGCAAAACCGTCACAACCGGGGATAACATCCACGGCGCTTCCGGAACCCAGAAAACGTGATCTGCCATGCCGCGGACAAGTTCGTCTCCGTCCGTGGCGACCGCGACCACCATGCCGCCCCTCGCCTTGGCCTGCTGGATCTGGGAGATCATCTTCTCATGCCATGGATCTTTCGGCGCGAGGCATACTACCGGCATGTTTGCGTCAATCAATGCAATAGGGCCGTGCTTCATTTCGCCCGCAGGATACCCTTCGGCGTGAATGTAGGAAATCTCCTTCAATTTCAGTGCGCCCTCATAGGCAATCGGCATGTTAATGCCGCGCCCCAAATACAGACAATCGCGGATATCTTTCAGCGTACGCGCTACCTTTTCGACCTCCGATTCTCGATCCAATGTGCGGCTGACGAGATCGGTCACGAGCCTCAAATCTGCGACCAGTGACTTGCGAGTCTTTTCATTAATCGCGCCGCGCAGATCGGCCAGCAGAATTGCCAGCATGTACTGGTCAATCAACGGCGCGGTAAAAGCCTTGGTCGAGGCCACTCCGATTTCAGGTCCTGTTTGCATCGAGATGAATCCGTCCGCGATACGCATGGCCTGTGATCCAATCACATTAACAATGCTCCACACCGTCGCGCCTTTACGCCGGCCTTCCTCCATCGCGGCAAGTGTATCTGCGGTTTCGCCGGATTGGCTGATGGCAAGCACGACTGTTTTATCGTTGATGATCGGGTCGCTGTATCGGAACTCGGAGCCAATCACCACTTCGACCGGCACGCGCGCAATCTTTTCGATCAGATATTTGCCGACCATGCCCGCATACGCGGCAGTGCCGCAGGCCGTGATATAGATTTTTTCGATTTTGTTTGCAAGTTCTTTGGTCAGCCTCAGATCGGGCAAACGGATCTCGCCGCGCCCGAAATCTACGCGGCCTGCCAGCGTATCGGTCACCGCCCGGGCCTGTTCGTGGATTTCTTTCTGCATAAAGTGGCGGAACTCGCCTTTCTCCGCCGCCACAGGGTCCCACGAAACAGAATGAACTTGCGGCTCGATCTTTGTGCCTTCGATAGTTTCGACTTGAACGTTATCGCGTGTCACTACAGCCATTTGCCGCGATTCCAGAAAGATCACATTGCGCGTGTGCTCCATGATGGCGGGCGTGTCGCTGGCCAAATAATTTTCATTGTCGCCCAAACCAATCACTACGCCGCCTGCATTGCCGATGCGCGCCGTCACGATTTTATCAGGCTCATCCGCGCTCATCAGTACGACTACGTTCGCGCCTTGAATTTGTTTGAAAGCGGCACGCGCGGCCTCTATCAAATCAAGCCCCGTCGCGAGGTAATGCTCAACGAGATGCACGATGGTCTCGGTGTCGGTGTCCGACTCAAATTTGACTCCCTCTGCGGTCAATTCATCTTTCAATTCGAGGAAATTTTCGACGATGCCGTTTTGCACAACGACGACGCGTTTGGTCTGGCCGAGATGCGGATGCGCATTGCGCGCAGACGGCGCGCCGTGCGTTGCCCAGCGCGTGTGACCAATGCCGGGCGCGCCGTTGATCGGCGACTTGCTGACCAGATCGGCCAATTGAGATAACTTGCCCGCGTCTTTCCGGACCTCAAGCTGGCCGCCGTTAAACACAGCGATGCCGGCTGAGTCATAGCCGCGGTATTCCAGCCGTTTCAGGCCGTTGAGGATGATCGGCGTCGCGTCACGCGGCCCGATATATCCGACAATTCCACACATGGGATCCTCCGATTTAGATAAAAAGATAATCAGATGAATAGAGACTAGTCTCTGCTCTCTATTTCTCTGAATTGCCATCCTTTGCGTTTTTATCCGCGCAATTGCTCGCGCGGCTTTGTGGCAAAGTTGTTTTCGGAGGGAAAGGGGATCGGGCCTGGCTGGCCCGGAGGGCTTCCGCTGAACTTTCGATTTTCTCAACCGTATTGGTTGATTAACTCCATCTTGCGATGGAGAACCCTCGTCCTCGTCATCCATTGCTGTTTGGAAAACAACAATGGATCATGCGCTATTCTTTCCCGGGTAAATTTGTTGAGCACCTCCTTGAGAGGAATTTTTGCAGGGCGAAATTATAACCGATTAAACGAGAGCCGGCTCGAGGTCCGACCCGACGCGATTTTCGCTTATTTTGTAAATTGGATTTCGGGCATGGTCAGCGCGTCGTAGTTTTGGTCGTCAATATACCGCATGACGATATTGCTATTGCCGTCCACGTCAATGGTATATCCGATAATCTGGCTATGAAACCCATAATCGGAGTCGTTTCCTTTGATTCGAATCTGTGCGCCCGGCGCAAGGATCGTTCCTCGAATTGAAGAGTCTTCATTGGCATTGAGGGCAAGATAATGTGTATTCTCCGCGGGCTGATATATTAGCAGGCCTGCTAGATCGCCGCTTTTGGGAGCAGAGAGATTGATTGTTGCATTGCCGGCAAATTGGACTCTGCCGTGTTCGATTTTGAAAACTACGCCATTGCCCTTGAGTTCACGGTTATCCGTGACGATGAAATCCGAGTTTAGGCAGTAGACGCCGCTCCCAAGAGTATCAACGCCGGGCGGAGGGAAAATATCATCCCAATATCCCGAGGTCATGCTATGGCCATCTTCTGAGATCTCTGCGGGTTGATTGCATCCCATTTTGGGCATATAGAAGGGAGGAGGATATGGCATTTGCGGAACGTTGGTGATCGGCGGATAGGGAGTGAGCAACTTGGGTTTCTGAATGGACGCGCCGCCAACGATCAGAATTTGCCCGCCATTGATGCGGATACTCCCGCTTCCCTGTTCAATGAGCGCACAAGTGGCGTTGTTTGAATTGACGAAGATGCCGCCCCCGCCAATGTCTAATGTGGCCTCTGCATGAATCCAAAATGCTTTGTTGTTGTCGCAATCGCTGGTCGGAGCGAGGCTGACAACCATTGCCCCGCCCAAAATTGGTTGATAAGTGGGCGTCTTGGTACGCGAGACGGCTTCGACTTTGTTTGTGATTTGGGGGATACCTACCACTGTTGCAAAGTATGTTCTTGTGAAGGATGTAATCTGGACCTGGATGTATTCGATATCGCCTTTGTATGTTCCGCTGATGGGGGGGCTGGATACCAGGACTATATTTGTGATTCCGTCGTTGTTGTAGCCGTTCCTCGCAGCCGATGCGTAAACGGCATTCACCCACGTTGCATTATTATTATTGATCCGCGCTATCGCTCCAGCGAGCGCGGCGGCGTCCGCGGCATTTTGAGCGCGCCGCCGTTCGGCCAGCGCGTTGCCGCCGTCTATTGAGAGTGCGGTAACCCCCACCAGCGCGACAATCCCCAAAACGATGATGATTAACGCCTGTCCGCGATGTGTATGTTTGGTGTCTATCACAAGCAAAACTTTTCAGGCTATGTGCAGATGGGCGATAAAATAGTATCGGTGATTATCGCGCGCAAAGGGATGGTCTGTGTGCCGAGGATGCGGCCTAGAAACGGCATAATGATCGGATAGTTATAGGCCACCATTACCTGGATTGCGTTTGTCGAACCGTTTGTGGTTCCCTGGCATGCTTCTCCGATGATGCTTATGGATACAAAGACCTTGCTTTCATCCGCTAAATTCACGGGAGTGCTGGATGCCTGACGCACCCGTTGAGTTATGCCATCATAATTTGTGGGATTGATTGAGCCATACAGGGCGCCTTCCTGCGCGGCATCGCGCAAAGCGGTATAGGAGAAGAAGGCCATGCCAAAATCTACAGCACCAGCCAGGAGTAACAGGATGACAGTCAGGCTGACGGCCAGTTCAACCAGGCTTTGGCCGCGTTGCGCGGACCGAATGAGTGGGCGTTTAATTATTTTCATTCTTTCTCTCCGCTATGGCAGTTGACCGGAGTTGTTCGAATCCAGAACAGGACATCCATCTTCTGCGAAGGTGACCAAGATTCTTTCGGTGCCATTGACCGAGTAACTCTTGCTGAATGATACATTCAAGAGTTTATTGCTTCCTGCAGTGAGGGTCACAGGTCCGCTGAATGAGATGAACAAGGCTGGTGAACCGGAGGCAGAACCATTCCAGATTGACGAGCCGCCGTACGTCAGGTTTGTAATAGTCTGGCTGGGTGCGGTATTGTAGTAGATTTGAATCTGCGAAATCGTGATTGTTGCGGTTGGGCTGTAATTGAAGACCGTCATACTAAACGGGGATGTCAATAAAGAACTATGGCGCGGGTCACACGCTACCGGCTGAGTTATCGTAACGGTGGCCGAGGCTGTGGCGGTATTGGTGTCCGAATTGCCTGCTCTCGCTTTTGCGGTTGCGTTGTTTGTAACGAAGCCTGCGATAACGTCCGCCGCGGTGATTATGTAGGTTGATGTGCAAGTTGTCGAGCCGCCAACAGGAATTGGACTGACGGCGCCCGCGCAGGATACAGTGATTGTAACGCCTTTATCTGTCACGTCCGTCACCGTGAATTGCTGAGAGAGAGGTGTGTTGCCGGTGTTCTTCAAAGTATATGTATATGTAATGGATTGCCCAGCCATACTGGCAGTGCTCGGGCTTGCGGTCTTTTGCAAAGAGAGGCGCGGCGAGTTATATGTGATCACAGTTGTGGAGGCCTGGTTTGAACTGGTTGTCAGACTTCCGCTTACCGCGGTTGCAACCGCATGGTCAATGACTGAACCGTTTACATCAATATCTGTTTGTGTAATGGTGTAGCTCCCCGTGCAGGTCGTGGATGCGCCGGGCGCCAACGGGCTGGTCGCGGCAGAACAGTTAACCGGTGAGACCTTGTCGTCAGTCACTGCAAACGGACTTTTAAGGGTAGTGTTTCCAGAGTTTTGAAGAGTATAAGTATAGTTCACTACCGTGCCGGCAGTGGTAGCTACATTCGGAGATGCAACTACAGTCAAAGTGATCTGAGGCGTTTGTGTCACAGTAATGCTTGTGTTCTCTGTGTTGGATATAACAGTAGTGGACCCGCTCTTGGCAGTCGCGCTTACCGTTGTTTGAATAACGCCCGCGTCCACGTCTGCTTGCGTTGTAACATATGTGCCCGTACAGGATGTTGTGGCTCCCGCCGCAAGCGGGCTGGTCGCGCCTGAACAATTGATGCTTGTCACTTTGCTGTCGGTGATGGTGTATGGTGCGGTCAGCGAGGAGGATGTCGTATTTTTTAGATTGTAAGTGTAGGTGATGGTCTGGTTGATACCCGTGGCGATCAACGGTGAGGCCGTGACTGTAAGGTAAATTGGCTCGGTCACTACTGTCGCGCTGACAGGTCCGGCATTGATTGTCTGAGTGTTAAATTTCGCGGTGGCGCTGGCGGTATTTGTCACCGCGCCGGCGGTGACATCGGCGGCAGTAATTGTGTAGTTTGCGGTACAGTTGCCAGAGGCATTCGGGGCAAGCGATGAACCGATGGCAGAACAATTAACGCCTGAAATTTTGTTGTCTGTTACAGTGAAGGGAGAAGTGAGGGTGACATTGCCTGTATTCTTCAATGTATAAGTATAGGTAACAACCTGACCGTTACCAGCCGATAGTGTAGATGGCGTCTTGGTAATGGTCATACTAGGCGATTGTATAGCAGTAATCGTTGTAGTCACTACATACGAGGTATAAGAGCTCGCAGAAGCCGTGGCATTGCTGGTCACGGAACCGCTGTTGAGGTCCGCCTGGGTGATGGTATAAGAACCGGAGCAGGTCGTGCTGGCGCCAGGCGGCAATGGACTTGTGGCGCCCGAACAGTTGATACTCCCGACTTTATCATCCGTGATTGTATACGGCTTACTGATGTCGGATGTGCCGGTGTTTTGAATCGAATACGTGTATGTAATGACCTGCCCGGCAGTCGTGTAAGTGGTGCTGGAGGTGGAGACGGTTAGAATGATGCCGCCGCTACCGGCCCATGTTTGAGGCGGGGCAGTCACCCCGATTGCAATGCTCGCTATCATGGTTCGTGAGCTCGATGAGCGAATTGTAAAAGGCCCAAATGGGACGAGAGGCACAATGGGCGCGTATTGTGTTGAGACTTGCACTTTGATGCGGTATCCGTTCTGGATGCTGGACAGTGGACAGCTGTTTCCACCCGCGACTGTTATCGGCTGATAGTTGTTGCTTGGGTCGAGGCCTCCATCATAAGAGATTACGATATCCGAGTCTTTAAATGCCTGGATAAACCCTACACTCTTGGCCGCGGCCCGAATCCCGGCGCAATCTTGGTAATAGGGAGTCCCTGAACCATTCACGCCAGTTGCCGCGCCGTAACGCACGGCTTGACGGGCGGCTGTGACCACCGAAGCATAAATGAACAACAAGCGTCCAGCTTCGATTAATCCATAAACGACCAGCAGCAGCACTGGCAAAGCCAAGGCAAATTCCACCATGGCCTGGGCGGTAGATTTCTTCTTTGATTTGTGAAAAAGTTTGAACATATAGCACCCTATATAATCGAGGCCTGCTTCAGGGTAAGGAGCCACTTATGGAACCACGTGGACAATCCAGTTGGGCAGGAAAAGGATGAAGAATGCACTTGCGATGAAAAATGGACCATAAGGCATAAAAACCATCAAGGCCTGCTTTCTATATCGTTGAGATATAACCAGTACCAGGATCAATACTATACCGATCATACCTCCGAGTAAAATACCAAGCAATAACCCGAACCATATAAAAGGCCAGCCTAGGACAAACCCAAGAATACCGGATAGTATCACGTCGCCAGCTCCCAATGCTTCTTCATCGTCCGTTTCCAATCCCTGTGCTTTGAGGCGGCGCGCTCTGAATTTTGAGAAAAGCACCCCGAGGTAATATAAGGTCAACATGATCGCAAACCCGGCCAAGCCGCCTAATAGCGTAGGAACAACCCCGTTGATCCAGAGTCCGATGAAAAGTCCGAGAAGAGCGCCAACAATGCTGGTGGGGTGGAGGATGAGTCGGTGTTCGATGTCTATCACAAAGACCACTGCAAAATATGTCAGCAACGCCATGCCCAGCACGTAACCCATCCGATGTGGATGGATCCATGTATAAAGGCTTATGGTAATCATGATCCCTTGAACGATCCACGGGCGAGGCCCGCGCGGGTGCCCGCAATTAAGGCACTTGCCAAACAACAAATAAGATCCAATCGGATATTCGCGGCCGCATTTAATGCACGCAGGACGCGAGAATCGCCGCGTGACGGGGAGGACGTCCGCCAAATAATTAATAATCCAGCCGCTGAACAATCCGGCTAGAATCGGAACGAGTAGGACACTTGTCATCTCATTATCATTATAGTCCAAACAGGTTTGAAGTGTATCTGTGTAAGCCAATTGTAATGTGCTTGGCGAATCGGTTAATCTGCCTTACAATCCTGTCAGATTTCCCTGGAGATGAAAATGGAAGAATTTATTATCGAAGGCGGCGCGCCGTTGCGCGGTGAGCTTGTACCCGCTGGAAATAAAAATGCGGCCCTGCCTCTTCTGGCCGCCTGTCTTTTGACGGATGAGCCGATTGTCTTGCATAACGTACCTCAGATTCGAGACGTATTGGACATGCGCCGCCTTGTGGAAAGCCTCGGCGCACAAGTCGAAGATTTGGATACAAACACATGGCGCATCGTTACCCGGACCCTGAAGCCTGCCGACCTCGACCCAGACCTTTGTCGGCGCATTCGGGCTTCGATACTTTTAGCCGGGCCGGTGACTGCCCGCGCAGGCGGACTCCGCCTGCCGCCGCCCGGCGGCGATGTTATTGGCCGCCGTCGGCTGGACACACACATCTTTGCTTTACAAGCGCTCGGCGCAAAGGTCACTTATGACCGTGTTTTTGATTTTGACTCTCGCGGCTTGAAAGGCGCGGAGATTTTGTTGGATGAAGCCAGTGTGACTGCAACAGAAAACGCGGTGATGGCGGCGGTAACGGCAACAGGAAAGACTATTATCCATAACGCCGCGTCCGAGCCGCATATTCAGGAATTGTGCTACTTCTTGAATAGATTGGGCGCGCAGATAGATGAGATCGGTTCCAACACACTTCATATAACTGGCGTGCCTCATTTGCATGGCGGGGAATATACGATTGGCCCGGATTATCTTGAAGTGATTAGTTTCGCGGGCGCCGCGGCGATAACACACGGCGAGATTCGAATTCGCGATGCAGGCGTGAAGTATTTGGAAATGATCGCGCAGGCCTTCCGGCGCTTGGGAGTAGGGTGGCAGGTGGAAGGAGATGATATCCTCATCGGGCCTGAGCAATCGCTGAAAGTTGTACCTGACTTGGATGGCGCCATCCCCGAGATCAAAACCAACGTTTGGCCCGCCTACCCGACAGATTTGATCAGCATCGCCATCACGGTGGCAACACAAGCAGAAGGCTCGGTGTTGTTCCACGATTGGATGTATTCGGGCCGCATGTATTTTACAGACAAGCTTGTAGGAATGGGGGCCCGTATCATTTTGTGCGACCCGTATCGCTGCCTCGTTCAAGGGCCGACTCAGTTGTACGGTGAGAAACTCGAAAGCCCGGATATTCGCGCCGGCATGGCTCTTCTTCTCGCCGCGTTAGCCGCCAGGGGCACTTCAATAATCCGCAACATCAGCCAGATTGATCGTGGCTATGAAAATGTAGAGTCTAAACTGAGAGCTTTAGGCGCAAAGATTGAGCGTATAAAAGAATAAAATATTGCCAAAATCAAAAAAAGAAGGGTGCTTGTGAACTGCATCTTGTAAACAAGACATAAAACGAGAAAGCCCCTGCGATCTAACTGGACAGACACCTGAGTTGATATGGTGTCTGTTTGGCTTTTAAAAATTCAATCTCTCAAAATCGGGCTCGCCTCTTGATAACCAGCCCGTAAAATCATACCAAGGATAAGTGGAAAAATTCGGCAAAATAGAGCCGGGAGAGATCCAGATGAAGACGATGAAGTTTTCGGAAAGACAGATTGTGAACATCCTAAAGGATGCCGAGGTAGACATTGCGCTGGAAGAACTGGTTCATCAGCATTCTCGAGGCTAATTGATTCTTGGTAGGTCTCTTTTGAATAGCCAATAAATGTTTCTATAACTTTTCTGTATTTTTGCTCCTGTAGTATCACGACATCCGAAAAATTGTCCTCAACGACTTTTTGATTGTCTGGAACAAAAATGTCCTGTCCTATCTTCGCAATAAATCCTCTTTTTTCATTCGACTCAGGATGGATATCATTGGGTGATAAGGAATTGATAGGACAAATTCCTTTTCAAAATCTTTTCTAATTGGAGGTACATCAATAATTCTGTCGGTATCAACGAACACTCGCAACAAATATTCTTTCGATGGTTAACCCTGTTCCATGATTGGTTAATAAACAGCGCGCCCACTTCGGATTATTTCTGTTTGTGTTGGGTTTGCCGGAACCTGCACCGCGTCCGACTCATGGATGCCGCGTCACTTCATTTCCAACAGCGCATGTGCCGTAAAGCGATAAGCAGTGATGGGAGGTAAGGGCATAATCTCATTTCACCACCTGTCCCAATGCACAATCTCCTCCAGCTCGCGCCGTCCGCCCTTCTTCGGCGCGGCGGTTAACTTCGCCTCGTCCGCGGGGTAGCCGAACGAGATCGCGATCCGCAAATGCCATTCGGGAGGGAAGCCCAAGATCGCGCGCGCCTTCTCTGGTTCATAAATAGATGCGATGCACGAACCGACTCCCAACTCCCACGCCGCGAGTTGCATGTACGCCGCACACTGACCGGCGTCGAACAAATCCTGAAACTTGCCTTCGGGGTTGGGCGTGAGAATCGCGACGCCCATCGCCGCGCCCGCCAGATGCCCCGCGTACGTGCCGGTCTCGGAGAGAGCCTTGAGGATGGCTTTGTCGCGCATGGCGATGAAATGCCATCCCTGCTCATTTTTGGATGATTGCGAACGCCGCCCCGCGTTCAAGATGGCGCGAACCACCTCCTCGGGCAAAGGCTTGTCTTGAAACTTTCGCACCGCGCGCTTCAATCGAATTGCATCAGATACATTCATTTACAGCCTCACCTTCCAACGCGAATGTCGCCAATGAGCGAATATCTCGAATATTTTTCCCTTCGCGGAATTCGTTTATTCGCACTATTCGCGTTAAATCTTTTATCTTTTCTCCGTGCTCTCTTTGTATCGGTGGCTAATGTCTCACCGAGTATAATTCATCCGATGGACAATGCGCCCTCGCTTCGACAATACCTCACCTCCTCCCTCATCCTCATCTTCCTCGGCTGGGGCGGACTTGCCTTGCTCATCTTCGTTTTTGCTGTGCCTCCATTTGTTTGGGCGCGCTGGGGATTCTTCGCACTGTGGCTGATCGCCCTCACCGGCACGGCGCTTCCCATCGCATATTTTTTCAACCTGCGTTTTCCCTCCGATCCACCTGCCGAGCCGAGTGCCATTGTTCGTCAGGCGTTGTGGGTTGGCATTTACGGCGCGACCCTCGCATGGCTTCAGCTTGGTCATTTGGTCACGCTCTGGGTTTGGATGGGCCTGGCGGGCGGCCTGATTGCCATTGAATATCTCATCCGACTGCGCGAGCGCGCCCGCTGGCATCCTCCGATTCCCGATGACGACGATTCTTCAGAATATCCCTTCGGTTGAGCAACTTTTGCAGACCGAGCGCGCGATGGAATTGATCGCGGCGTATGGCCGTCCGTTGACCTTGGACGCGCTTCGTTCTACGCTGGATGAAACCCGCGCCCGCATCAAAACCGGACTTCAATCGGTCGCCCCCGAAATGGATTTGATCCTGTCCCACGCCGAATCCCATTTATCCGCGTGGACGAAGCCGACTCTCCAACCGGTCATCAACGCCACCGGCGTGATTCTGCATACCAACCTCGGACGCGCGCCGCTCTCGAATGCCGCCATTCAGGCCATGACCGAAGCCGCGCGCAATTATTCAAATCTTGAATTTGATTTGGAGACCGGCAAGCGCGGCTCGCGTCTGATCCATGCCGAAGATGTTTTGAAGAAATTGCTGGGTGTCGAAGCCGCGGTTGTGGTCAATAACAATGCTTCAGCAGTTTTACTGGCTTTGTCTGCGCTCGCCGCAAAAAAACAAGTTGTCATTGCTCGCTCACAGTTGGTCGAGATCGGCGGCGGATTCCGCGTGCCAGATGTGATGAAGCAATCGGGTGCGAAACTTGTTGAAGTGGGCACAACCAACAAAGTGCGACTCTCTGATTACAAAGATGAACTGGCCGACGCGGTGCTGGTCATGCGTGCGCATCGTTCCAACTTCAAGATGATCGGTTTCACCGAAGAGCCTGCGCTGGAAAAAATCGTCGAAGCCGCGCATAAAGCCGGCGTGCCTGTTGTGGATGATCTCGGCTCAGGCGCGTTGCTCGACACTGCAAAATATGGCCTCGCCCACGAACCGACCGTGCAGGAATCCCTCGCGGCAGGCGTGGATGTGGTCTGTTTTTCCGGTGATAAACTACTTGGCGGCCCCCAAGCGGGAATCATCGTTGGAAAAACAGAATTGATTGCGAAAATCAAGAAGCATCCCTTGGCCCGCGCCGTGCGCGCCGATAAAATCTGCCTCGCGGGAATCACAGCCACGCTTCTGCATTATCTGAAAGACGAGGCCGAGCGCGAGATTCCCATTTGGAAGATGATCTCTCAGCCGTTGGACGAGGTCAAGGCTCGAGCCGAGAAATGGGCGCGTGAACTGGGAGCCGGTCAAGCGTCCGCGAGTGAAGCGACGGTTGGCGGCGGAAGTCTGCCCGGCGAATCGTTCCCGTCTTGTGGTTTATCCTTGAATGTAAAGAGTCCGGATAAATTTTTGAAAAAATTGCGCGAACAGAATCCGCCCGTCATCGCCCGCGCCGAGAATGATAAAATCCTTTTCGATCCACGTACCGTTTTGCCAGAGCAAGATCACTCACTACTCTCTGTTCTCCACTCTCTATTATCGGAGCAAAAATGAAATCGGACCTCGACGCCCTCATGCAAGCCAAGAAACTCGATGCGATCATTGTGCTCGGCAATGCCGAACACAACCCGCCCATGTATTATTTCACGGGCGGCGGACACATCAGCAACGGCGCGCTGTTTAAAAAAGTTGGACAAGAACCGGTGTTGTATTGCAACGCGATGGAACGTGCTGAGGCCGCTAAAAGCGGACTGAAAGTGATTCCCCTGCGAACCGGCGCGGTGGATGTGCTCACCAAACAGCCGAAAGATTTGTTTGACGAGCAAGGCCTTGCTTCAGGCCGCGTTGGTTTGTATGGCACGTTGGACGCCGGCGACCTTGTGGTGATGACCGGCGCGATCAAAAAAGCGTTTCCTGAAGTTGAAATTGTCGGCGAGCCAAAAGAAGAGTCGATCTTCATGTATGCGATGGAGACCAAAGACAAGGCCGAGGTCGAGCGCATCCGCAAGATGGGCAAGATCACGACCGAGGTCGTCGGTATGGTCGCGAAATATTTAATGGAGCGTGATGTGCGCGCCGATGAAGTTTTGTTGAAAGAAGATGGCGCGCCGCTCACGATTGGAGATGTCAAAGGCAAAATCTCTTTGTGGCTGGCCGAGCGCGGCGCGGCGGATGTGGAAGGTTGTATCTTTGCCATCGGCAAAGATGCGGGTATCCCGCATTCCGTTGGCACGCCCGATGATCTGATGCGCCTTGGCCAAACCATTGTCTTCGATATTTTCCCCGCTGAAGCGGGCGGCGGGTACTTCTACGATTTCACGCGCACATGGAGCCTCGGCTATGCCACGCCCGAGGCACAAAAACTTTACGATGAAGTGCAAAGCGTTTACAACAAAGTCATTGACAACCTCGATCTCAACGTTGGCTTCAAGGAATATCAAAAACTGGTCTGCGATGAGTTCAATAAGAATGGACACAAGACTCCCATGCATAATGAAGGTGTGCTCGAAAACGGTTATGTCCACTCGCTCGGTCACGGCCTCGGCCTCAATGTCCACGAAAGACCCTGGAGTCGTCACAATGTTTCGGATGACAATATCCTGAAGCCCGGCGTGGTCATTACGATTGAACCGGGATTGTATTATCCTGAAAAAGGCATGGGCGCGCGTATCGAAGATTCGTACTGGGTGAGGCCGGATGGCAAAATAGAATTGCTCGCTGAATATCCGTACGATTTTGTCCTGCCGATGAAGAAGTGGAGGAAGAAATAGCATCGCTTCTTTTCCCGACCCTTTTGCGGCCTCCGTTGAAATGATTCATCTTAAGTCTGCCAGCGTTCGCGAGTTCAACGAGCGGGATGCCGTTGTCTTTCCATTTTATTTGGATGTGGTCAAATCCCTGCGCGAGATGGAATTTTCCTCGCCCGTGACTTTTTTCGTAGGAGAAAACGGTTCCGGCAAATCCACTATTATGGAGACGCTCGCCTGCGCCATCAACTCGGTCGCGGTTGGAAGCGAAAGCGTCAAGACCGATAAGACTCTGGCCGCGGTCCGGAAGCTTTCCATGTATTTTCGCTTGGCATGGACCAAGCGCACACATAAAGGCTTCTTTCTGCGCGCCGAGGATTTCTTTGGTTATGCCAAGAAGATGAAACAAACTCAGGAAGAACTTCAACGCGAATTAGAGAACGTCGAAGGCGAATACCAAGGACGCTCAAAGTTGGCCGCGGACTTGGCGCGCATGCCTTATGCAAGTGAACTGAGCGCAATCCAACGCCGCTACGGTGATGGGCTTGATACTCACTCGCACGGCGAAAGTTTCATGACCTTGTTCCAAACTCGCTTTGTGCCCAACGGTCTGTATCTGCTTGACGAACCGGAAGCCGCGCTCTCTCCCAGCCGGCAGTTGACCTTTATCGCCGCGCTGAAGCAAATGGTCGAGCAGAATTCGCAATTCATCATTGCCACGCATTCGCCGATCATCCTGGCTTTTCCGGATGCAACCATCCTGAGTTTTGAGGGCGGCCAGATTCAAGAAGTAAAATATAGGCAACTCGAACATGTGAAGCTGACGAAAGATTTCTTGAACAGCCCCGAATCTTTTCTGCGATATTTATGAAAGAACATATTCTTCAAATTGAAAGAGGTTTTTATGTATTGGAGTAGAACTGGAAATGTAGTTGACATATTAGTTTATTTTGCTATCTCACTTGGATGGGTAGTGGGTGGCTGGTTTTCAGTTTCTCAAAGTATGCGTTTTCATAAGCGCGAGAAATTCATTGCTGGCATTTCCTTTGGGCTGTTATTCTATATTCTTATCAGTAATGGGTTTGCACATTTCTTGCCGACCTATCTGGCTTTTGTCTTGGCTTCACTTGCCGTTCTAATGTTAGGGCTATGGCTTGCTGGAAAACCAATTCATTTTCCTTTTCGGTGGAATAGTCGCGGGGTGTGGTTTCAAATTGCTTCACTACTCATAATGACAGCACTGTTTACTCTTATGATGCGAGGTCTTGGAATCGGAGATGATTATGCACATCTTCCTTTGGTTTCAACTATGGCTGCAGGCGATATCCCCCCTCATTACTCGATATTTCCTAGTGTGTTTTTACCATATCATTATGGCTTAGATCTATTGGCTTCTAGTATGGTCCGAGTCGCGGGAATGTTTCCGTGGAGCGCATGGGATGTGAGCCGAGCGTTTGTCGCAGGCTTGACTTTACTTTGTGGTTGGCTCTGGTTCCGGAGAGTGACACGGAGTTGGGTGGCGACTACCTTGAGTATAATTCTCTTCGCATTTGGAATGGGTACGCGTTGGCTGATGACATTACTTCCTTCATCATGGCTTGCTAATGTTTCCTCGGCCGTTCAAATTATAGGTTCATCAAGTGATACAGGCCATACATTGGCTGAAGCTCTTTTTAGACCCTGGCAGATTTCGGGCGGCCCCCCCATTCCAATTCCATATGCGTTTGCTAATGGGATTTTTACTCCTTTGATTTTCAACTGGGGCGGGTCTTCGTCATTGCCTCGCTTGGCCATAATGCTTATCCTTTTACTGTCAGGAAGACGATCTTTAAAAACGAACGATGTTTTTTTGTTGGTTAGCGCCTCTTTGTCGTTGGCGTTAAGTGCTGAACACATTTTTATCCTGATCAATCTGGGAATCGGTTTGGCCTCCTTGATTATGATATTTCGACAAGGGAAAGGAATCCGATATCGCTTATTGACTTTTCCAGGTCAGTTTTTATTAATGTTGTTGGTTATCTTGGCGTTAGCTAGCGTTCAAGGGGGGGTTATCACTGAATTGTTTAGATCCTATTTCACAAACATCCAAGGGGTCGGTGCTGCAGCTCGAAGCAATTTTTCGCTTCGGTGGCCACCTGAGTTTTTTGACGCGCATTTGGGAGCTCTGTCAGTGCTCAACTGGCGCCAGACAATTGTATTACTTGCGGAGTGTGGTCCCGTTCTACTGTTATTTCCCTTGATAGTTTTTCGAATGCATGCCGACCTCAAGCACTATCGGCCTGTTGAGCTTGGCCTGGGAATTTCTACATTGCTCGGCGTTTTGATTCCAACTTTTGTTCAGTATGGTGTGCCAAGAGATATTGTTCGCTTAACAGGCTTTGGCTTAGGTGCTTGGGTGATTTTGGCCATCCAACCGCTTTGGTCACTATTTAGGCGCGCTTCTTTTTGGAGAAGAGCCGGTATTGGTTTAGGTTATATCATTACTATATTCGGTGGTCTTGTCTTGTTCGCTTATCAATCTACGGCGATATCTCGACCGCAGATTTCAGATGATTTCAGTAGCCTGGATACTCGGATGAGTAAAGCCTACTGGAATCAACTTGATAAGCAAACGGTTGTTTTTGGACCCGTAGGGTATCGCATTCAGGCCTTGTTTGGCCGTTTTTCTATTACGCAAATCGATGGACGGATACTCGACGCTTTTGTACCGTATTTAGAAGAGCCAGATTTATATGCCCTATACAAGCTTGGTGTTAGATATATTTATATTGATAAAAACTATTGGGATTCTCTCGGGCCGGGACATCAGCAGGCTCTTTTTCTACCATGTGCACATGTCATGAAACGAATGGAAAAATATAATAGCGTCACTAAAGAACTTTCCGATTTTCGTATCTTGATTGATATTAGAGCTTGTACACAATAAATGCCAATCCTTCCCTCTGCCCGCATCCTTGCTATTGAAACATCCTGCGATGAAACCGCCTGCGCGATCCTCGAAAACGGACGCGCCCTTCTTGGCTCCACGGTTGCCTCGCAAATGGATATTCACGCGCGCTACGGCGGCGTCTTCCCGGAAGTTGCTTCGCGTCAGCACGTGCTTTCGATCATTCCCGTGGTGGAAGAGGCACTTTCAAAATCTCATCTCACGCTCAATGACATTGATGCGATCGCGGTGACACGCGGCCCTGGCCTGGCTGGTTCGTTGGTGGTCGGCATGAACGCCGCGAAGGGGCTGGCGCTCGGCATGAGTCTTCCGTTGATCGGCGTCAATCATCTTGAGGGTCACCTCTATTCGGCGTGGGTCCATAATGCAGGCGAATCAGTTCCCGAGGAACCGCAATTTCCGCTGATGGTTTTGCTTGTATCAGGCGGACATACAGAATTGGATTTGATGACCGATCATTTGACGTATAAACGCCTCGGCTCCACCCTGGACGATGCGGCGGGTGAGGCCTTCGACAAAGTCGCGCGCCTATTGGCACTCCCGTATCCCGGCGGCCCGTCCGTTCAGCGCGCCGCGGAAGACGGCGACCCAATGCGATTCAACTTTCCACGCGCCTGGCTGGAGGGGACGTGGGATTTTTCATTTAGCGGAATCAAGACCGCAGTCCTGCGCGAGACGAAGGCGTATGAAACGAAAGGTCGCTCATTGCCCGTTCCCGATCTGGCCGCTTCATTTCAAGCCGCGGTCGTGGACGTCTTGTTCAATAAAACGATGCGCGCCGCGCGTGAATTCAAAGCGAAGGAAATCATCGTGGCAGGAGGCGTTTCGGCCAATCGCGCCCTGCGTCAGGCGTTTCAAAATCAAAAGGAATTCAAAGTCCACATTCCTCCGCTGTGGCTGTGTACAGACAATGCGGCGATGATCGCCGCGGCGGGCTACTATCGTTTTGCGCTGGGACACACATCTCCGTTGGATATGGATGTCCAGCCAACCTGGCCATTGCGTTGACCACGAACCACAAACGGCGGACGATAGAGGACAGTGGTCTATCGTCCGCCGTTCGTTTAAAAACCCAAACCGCGTTTTGGGTCGGCCCTGACCCTTGCGCGGTTTGTTGAGGAGAATGCAACTGCTATTATATTCAGTGAACTAAAAGCAGTCTGAACAATACCTAAAAATTGGATGAGAGTTTTTTGGTCTTGTTCGGGGCTATCGGAGGGCAGACTCGATCTCTATCAAAGTAATCGGACCTTCGCGGAGAATCTCCGGTCTTCCTTTTGTGCAATCTACCAACGTGGATGGGATACCGCCCGGCGTCTTGCCGCCATCCAGAATCAGTTCAATCCTTCTGCCGAGTTGAGAAAACACTTCCTCGGCAGTTGACGGACTTTGTTGGCCTGAGATGTTGGCGGAAGTGACAGCCATTGGTCCCGCGGCGCGGAGCAAAGCGCGTGCTGTCACGTGATCAGGCACGCGTACGCCGACGGTGTTCGTGGCGGAAACAGATTCGGGAAGAGTCGGCAACTTGGGAACGACCAGAGTCAAAGGTCCCGGCCAGAAGCGGTCGGCTAATTGTCGCGCCATGTTTGGAATGTCCGATGCAACTTTGTCGAGGTCGAGCGCATCACCGAGTAAAACAGGTATCGCTTTTTCAACAGGGCGATCCTTCGCTGCGTAAATCGATTCAACGGCTTTGCCATCGAAGGCCAGCGCGCCGACACCATAAACGGTGTCCGTTGGAAACGCGACCAACCCACCTGCGCGCAAGATGTCCACTGCGCGCTGGATCGAATCGGGTGAATTAGCAGAAATAATCTGTGTGTTCATGTTGGCAATTGAATTTCGAGCAGACGGTCGCGTCCGGTCAAATCTTGATGAAGATGCATCTCTGCTTCGCTGAATGTGTCATACGCGAGTGAGAGGATGGATGTGCCGCGAGTGGCTTCGATCTCAAGCAACATGCGTCCGCCGGGAGCAAGCCAATCGGGCGCAAGGTGAAATAATTTTCGGAAAGGATCGAGGCCATCTGGGCCGCCGTCGAGGGCGAGGGCCGGTTCGCGGCCATAGACCGGAAGGCTGTGTAATTTTTCGGTGGGAATGTAGGGCAGGTTGGCACAGATGAGATCGAAGGCCCTCACTTCCAACCCCTCTCCGGTCAGGAGAGGGGCAACGGGATGAGGGAGGATATCGCATTCGACGAAATCTATTTTATGTTCAAGATGATATTTCAGCGCGTTGCGGCGCGCGACCTCCAGCGCGGCGCGCGAAAGGTCAGTGGCGAGGATGTGAACATCGGGGACATGAACCGCAATGGAAACCGCGATACAACCGGACCCTGTGCCGACATCTGCAATGGCGCGGCGTTCCGGTGAAGCCTGCAACCAGATAATCGCCTTTTCCACAAGCAATTCTGTTTCGGGGCGCGGAATCAAAACATCCGGCGTGACGATGAGGTCAAGATCGAAGAACCCCCAATGACCGAGGATGTAGGGAAGCGGAATGCCGGCCTCGAGGCGCGCAATGGATTCTTCAAGGGCGGCCAGCTGAGGGGCGGAAAGATGCGCTTCAGGATGCGCGAGAATCCATGTGCGCGGCTTGTCCAGGATATGCGCGAGCAAAACCGACGCGTCGAGTTGAGGCCAATCGCTTTTGAGGCCCGGCGCGATGGCCGTGATCAATTCGCCAAGACTCATTTCTAATTTTGGTTGAGTGTTCATGCGAATAAAAAACGTAAAGCGCAGGCGTTGCGTTTTACGTTTTCACTCTGTTGCGCGGACGAATTATTCATCATCTTCGTCGGCGCCTGCCGCGGCCAGCCTGTCGGCTTCATCGCGCGTCGAAAGTTCTTCGATGAATTGATCAATCGCGCCATCCATCACCGCGGGCAGATTGTAACTGGAGACGCCGATGCGGTGATCCGTGACGCGGTTCTGCGGATAATTGTACGTGCGAATCTTTTCGGACCGTTCGCCGGTTCCGACTTGCGAGCGGCGGTCGGCTTCCAACTCGGCGCGGCGTTTGGCTTCTTCGATTTCATAAAGCCGGGCGCGCAAGATGCTCAGGGCGCGCAATTTGTTTTGCAATTGCGAACGTTCATCCTGGCACGTGACAATCATGCCCGTGGGTTTGTGATAGATGCGTACGGCGGTGGAGTTCTTCTGCACGTTCTGCCCGCCCGCGCCTGATGAGCGATAGACTTCGATCTCGATGTCGGAATCCGGAATGTCAATTTCCACATCGTCCACTTCGGCCAGCACGACCACGGTGGCGGTTGACGTGTGGATGCGTCCCTGCGCTTCGGTGGCGGGGACGCGTTGCACGCGGTGCACGCCCGATTCATATTTCAATTTTGAGTAGGCGCCTTTGCCGCGAATTTCAAAGATTACTTCTTTGTATCCGCCCACGCCAATGGCGTTCTCCGAAAGGATTTCCGTTTTCCAGCGCTGGCTTTCGGCATAGCGCGTGTACATACGGAACAAGTCCGCGGCGAAGATGGCGGCTTCGTCACCGCCCGCGCCGGCGCGGATTTCCACGATGACGTTCTTCTCATCGCGCGGGTCTTTCGGCACAAGCAGACCCTTGATCTCTTTTTCGAGCGCTTCGATTTTCGGACCGAGTTCCGCGACATCCGCTTGAGCCAACGCGACCAATTCCGGGTCTTCACCGGACTCGATGATGGCTCTGGCTTCCTCGAGGCTTTTCATTGCCTGACGGTATTCACGCGCCCTGGCGACGATCTGTTCCAAATCCACGCGCTCTTTGTTGATCTCGCCCGCGCGCTGATAGTTTGAACCGACCTCCAGCAATTCATGGCCGAGTTGTTCGTAGCGTTGTTCGATTCCCTTTAATTTATCGAGCATGTTTTCTCTTTCACCACGAAGGAAACAAAGGGCACGAAGAAAAAAACTTAGTGGCCTTTGTGTCTAAGTTTCTACGGCGGCGCAATTATACCAGCGACCAAAATGCGACCGCGCAAAATCGAGCCGACGAATCCGCCGACCCCGACCAGGAAGAATTTATTCAAGTTAGAACTTTGCGAAGAGCGACAACACCACGGATAATACGATGATCAGCGAAAAAATGATCATCATAATTTGGCCCGCACTGGGACGATTCGATTTCTTGCCTTGTGTCTTGCCTTTTGCCATTTTTTACAACAAACCTTTCTGATGTTTCTGGAAGGCCGCGTTCAGCGCCTTCTCCAATTCTTCGATCGTGACCGGCTTCGAGATATAACCGTCCGCGCCGAGCGCCATGGCTTTATCCACGGTCACTTCCGCGGCCTCGGTGGAAAGCATAATGACCGGCAGGGTCTTCCACTCCGCGCGGCGGCGCAGGAATTCCAGCATATCCAGCCCGCTGACTTCGGGCATGTTGATATCGAGGAGCATCAAGTCCGGCTGGCCGCCGGCCAGCAACGCCTGAGCCGCGGAGCGCGCGTTCAAATGACCGGTCACGTCGCAGTCGAGCAGTTTCAACATCAACTGCACGGCATGGATCATTTCTTCATCATCATCTACAACCCAGATTTTTTTCATTCCAAATGCGCCTTGATGGATTGAGCCGCGTTCTCCGGCACGACCGCTTTGAGCTCCTCGATGCTCGCTTCTCTAATCTTATCAATCGAACCGAAATGTAACAAGAGGGCTTTGCGGCGCGTCGGGCCGATGCCGGGGATGGAATCCAACTGCGAAGCCAGTCCCAGTTTCGAGCGTTTCTTGCGATGCGCGGTGATGCCATAGCGATGCGCCTCATCACGGATGCGTTGCACAAGATACAGTCCCTGCGAATGACGCGGCAACATCAGTGAGTCAGATTTGTTCGGGAAGAAAATTTCCTCCTGTTGCTTTGCGAGGCCGACGATGGGGACTTTGCCGAACAATTCGAATTTTTCAAGGACGCTCACCGCGCGTCCGAGTTGACCCTTGCCGCCGTCAATGATGATCAGATCGGGCAGGAAGGAAAACGACGCGTCTGGCTTGGACCCGGGAGCGGATTCCGCTTGCTGGCTTCCCTGCCATCTGCGGAATCGCCGCGTCAACATTTCTTCCATCGAGGCGAAGTCATCCGGCGCGCCGACCACGCTCTCGATGTTGAACTTGCGATACAAACTTTTCGCAGGCACGCCCTGCTCGAACACCACCATCGCGCCGACGATGGCCGTGCCTTGTGTGTTCGAGATGTCATAGCATTCGATGCGATTCGGCGGCGCGGGCAGTTGCAACGCAGACTGTAACTCGGCCAGCGCCTGCTCCTGCTTGTGCGAATCGGCCTGCCATTGCGCGCGTAAAGCCTGCAAAGTTTCCGCGGCGTTCTCCGAAGCCATTTGCACCAACTCGTGCGGCTGTCCTTCTTTCGGCACGAAGAATTCCACTTTCTCGCCGCCGCGTTTGGTTCTCATCCACTGGCTGATGATCTTGGCTTCTTCGATCTCGATTTCCTGCGGCAACATGACCTGCTGGGGAATGGTTGCGGCTTCGGTGTAGAACTGTTTGACGAATTGCGCCATCACTTCTGTGTCAGCGGTGTCTTCGGTGCCTTCAAGGATAAAGTATTCGCGTCCGATCAATTTGCCGCCGCGGATGAAGAAGATTTGCACGCAGGCCTCGCCGTCCGAGCGGGCCATGGCGAGGACATCAGAATCTTTGTAGTCGGTAGCAAAAACAACTTTCTGTCTTTCAATGACGGATTGTATCGCTTTGAGTTGATCGCGCAACGCGCCGGCCCGTTCAAAGCGCATCTCGTCCGACGCTTTCTGCATTTCATTTTGCAAACGCGTCATGATCTCTTCGCTGTGTCCGCTGAGGAAAGCCATCAGATCGGAAATCATTTGACGGTATCCGGCCTGGTTGATGGCTCCAATGCATGGCGCGGCGCACAGTTTGATGTCAAAGTAAAGACACGCTCGTTTATCCTGGCCGGTGATGTCGCGGTCGCAGGTCAAATAGGGGAAGATTCGGCGAAGCACATCCAGAGTCTGATACACGGCCCAGGCCGAGGTGTACGGACCGAAATAGCGCGAGCCATCCTCGACCATCTGCCGTGTCACGGTGACTTTGGGAAAGGGGTCGGCCCAATGGATTTTGATGTAGGGATAGCGCTTGTCGTCTTTGAGGCGGATGTTGTACTTCGGGCGATGCTTCTTGATGAGGTTCATCTCGAGGATCAGCGCTTCGAGTTCTGACCCGACCACGATCCATTCGATATCTGCGATCTCGCGTACGAGGCGTCGCGTTTTGGCGTCATGACCCGCATCCGCGTGGAAATACGACCGCACGCGGTTCTTGAGATTGATGGCCTTGCCCACGTAAACAATCGTGCCTTCTGTGTTGCGGTAAATATAACAACCGGGCTTGGTTGGGAGCGTGGCAAGAATACCTTTGATGTGTTCGGCAATTTCCATTGCAGGCAATTTTACTCGTATCTATAATCGGCTATAAGTGTTTTGGGTTATTGTAATAGATTGCATTTTATGTTATAAGATACAATATTCAAAAGGAGGTCTCGTATGAATTGGAAGGATTTTCTAAGTTTCCGTAAAATGATTACGCCGTTAATCATCCAAGTGTTGTTTTGGATTGGCGTGGTCGTAAGTATCATCTGGGGACTCATTGTAATGTTCGGAGGATTGGCGTCCGGCATTGGCCTTAGCCAATACGGCGGCAATGGCGTGGGCGCTATATTGGGCAGTCTGTGTGCGGGCCCGATCGTCATCGTATTAGGCATATTGTTCTCGAGAATTTATGCCGAACTGCTCATCTTGTTCTTCCGCATGAATGACAACTTGAATGACATCAAGGACGAACTGCAAAAGCCGAAATAATCTCACCTATAAATATAACATTATCTGCCAAAAACCTCCCGCATTTGCGGGAGGTTTTGCTTATAATGCTGGGCATGACAAAATTGGAAAATATGATTGGTGATCTGCTTCGCGCGCGGGGATTGAAACTGGCGACCGCCGAATCGTGCACCGGCGGATTGATTGCCAATCGCATCACCGACGTGCCCGGCTCATCGGATTATTTTCTCGGCGGCGTGACGGCCTACGCGTACGAAGCAAAAGTTGCATTGCTTGGTGTCTCATGGGAAACCCTCAAAGCGCATGGCGCGGTCAGCCGCGAAACGGTGTTGGAGATGGCGCGCGGCGTGCGCAAGGCCCTGAGCGCGGACGTGGCAATCTCGGTCAGCGGCATCGCCGGACCCGGAGGCGGCTTGCCCAACAAACCGGTTGGCACCACCTGGTTCGGGCTTTCCGCGCCAGATGGGGAGTGGGCGTATCTCCGTCAATTCGATGGCGACCGCATTCAGAATAAATCCTTCGCCGCGGACACTGCGTTACAAATTCTCATTGATTATTTGGATGGAAACCTAAAATGAAAATTGCAGTGATCGTTTCTGCAGATGCTGAGTGGCGCGTGGTCAAGCCATTGTTCCCAAACGTGAAATTTGAACAATCACCCTTCGGTGAGTTCTCTACCTTGACACCCTTCGGCGTTGCTCAGGGCAGGCCTGACACGTTGCACATGACGCTCTTTCACGGTGGCTGGGGAAAAATCTCTGCGGCGGCCAGCGCGCAATATGTAATTGATCGCTTCCAACCGGACCTGTTGGTGAATCTCGGAACCTGTGGCGGATTCGAAGGCCGCACACTTGCGCCTGGCGCAAGTGCAGGTGTCGAACGCGGGACGATCATCCTGGCCGAAAAAACAATCGTGTATGACATCATCGAGCAGATGACGGATCCCGACGAGGCCATCGAGCATTACTCCACCGAATTGGATTTATCCTGGTTGCCGCGCATCCTGCCGTTCCCGGTCTTACGCGGACTGTTGGTTTCCGGTGACCGCGACATTGTGCTGGATGACATCCCCATGCTCGTCAAAAAATTCGGCGCAGTTGCGGCAGATTGGGAATCAGGAGCTATTGCCTGGGTCGCAAAGAAGAACCGAACGCGTGCGTTAATTCTGCGCGGGGTCAGCGATTTGGTCAGCAGTGAGGGCGACGAGACCTACGGAAATTACGAGTTGTTCATCCAGCGTGCAAGCGAGATCATGAAGAAACTGTTCGGGCAACTGCCGAAATGGATCGAGGCAATCGAAAAAGTAGAGCAGGGGTATCGAGGGTATTAATCTCGTCATGTCGTTGCGAGCCGCTTCCTGAGCTTGCCGTCTTGCATGATTTGCTTGGCAAATCACATGCCGCCGATGCTCGCGGCACGAACGGTGTCGAAGGAAGCGGCGAAGCAATCTCCTCGACGATGGAGGAGATTGCTTCGGGAAGAGCGCCCTCGCAACGACGTTGGATGATTATTCTGCGGGGTTGAGCACACGTCCCATGAACAAAATCTGGCCGGTGTGCAGGTCGCGAATGACAAAGATAAATGGGCGGTCAATGATGAGCGTGTGATCGAAGACGAGCGCGGCGGTAGTCCGCATGAAAACGCCGGTGGCCGCGGCGGCCTCAGTGCCTTTTTCATCCACCGCGACAAACGCCTTGTGAATTACATCGCTGATGTAGAGGTCTTTCTTGCCGGTCATGCCGGAGAAATCAGCGTTGTTTGAGTCGAACGCATTTGACATGCCGAGGGATTTGAGCGTGTCGTTGAGACCGAATTCACTCGTGTAAGTAAACTTTGGAAGGCCCAGCGAGACTGAGGCGGGTTGCATGTTGTTGATGATGTCATCCAACTTCTTCGCAGATAGCGATGACTCGAACGCGCTAAAATTGCCTTGATCGGGGACAAAGATGTCCATGGCGGCGGTCCCACCGCTGTACGCCAACTCGATAGCCTGATAACCGTCTTCGCTCGCGTAGGGCAGGCCAAAAAAATCAGATTTCATCATCTTGACCTGTGTCTGCGAGCCGTCCAGCAAATTGAAGTTCGCATCGGACGTGTCGTTCGGATCGAACTGCACCTCCCAGTCTGCTTTGAAGTAAATGGCGTTGACCAGCACCATGCGCGTGTAAGCGTCCAACGCGCCCTGTGGAATTAAATCCTTGATCTTGTCTTTCGTCTGGCCACTGACCCAATTGTTGATGTCTTTGCGCGCAGCTTCAAATTGATTGACGAAATCGGCGAGATGAATCCCTGCGCCGTAGTTGCGCGCCAGCAAATCGAGATAATCCTGCTGAAAGGAATAAGTCTGTTCGGCCCATACGGCGTTGGCGATGTTCAACTGCAAGGGTTGCGCGTCTTTGGATTGCGCTTTGCCGCTCTCCATCAGACTCAAATCCAGCGCGTCGAAGGCGGGGTGCAGTTTGGATGGGTCGAGGTCGAAGTGCAGGGTCCTTGCCATCTGTGACTCGGTCTCACCGCGCGCGCCGCCGTAGGTCATGGCCAGGGCGAGGGAAATGCTGTACGGAGACAGGATCAGGTTTCCGTCGGAGGAATGAAGCGCCTGGTAAAGGTCAAGGGCGAAGGCGTTGTTCCCGTCTACCAGTTTGGCAAGATCATCGCTCGAGGCGGATGGGTTTTTCTCGCGTTGGAAATTGGATTTGGCAAGATTGGCCGATGGCACAGGTCCGCAGGCCGCGAACAAGAGTGCGGCCACGACCAGCGTGAACAGAAGTTGCATGAGTTTCATGTCTACCTCCATGGGTGATCTCCTGCGAGGACGATGCTCATCTCAGATTGTTCCTGCGCCGTCACGATTTTTTCTTGACGGAGGTAAGGGATGTCTTTATCATATCGCCTTATGTTTATTCCTGCCTGAGAATTTTCGGTAACATACATCTTCAATGCGAAAGGTTTTGGATTTTATGAGCATCGAAACAGCCGCGCCGAAAAGCCGCGGCCTGGAACAAAAATGGAAAGTGTTGATCTCCGTGATGTTCGGCATCTTCATGATCATTTTGGATGCCACGGTTGTGAACATTGCGTTTCCTACTTTGCGGCGTGAATTTGGCGCCAGCCTGGCGGACGCCCAATGGGTGTTGAGCATCTATGTTTTGTCACTGGGCATCACCACCCCGGTCTCCGGTTTTCTTGCGGATCGTTTCGGGATCAAACGCGTGTATCTGCTTGGACTTGGGTTGTTCACCCTGGGGTCGCTCCTGTGCGGCCTCGCTCCCTCTCTTGGACTTTTGATCGCGGCGCGTGCCCTGCAGGGATTCGGCGGCGGAATTGCGCAACCGCTTGGACCCGCGCAACTCTTCCGCGCCTTTCCACCAAAAGAGCAGGGCAGGGCGCTCGGCATCTTCGGTATCGCGTTGGTCGTTGCGCCCGCGCTGGGACCGATCCTCGGCGGTTGGTTGGTAGACTTGAATATCTGGCGGGCGATCTTCTTCATCAATGTGCCGATTGGAATCCTCGGCGTGTTCCTCGGCTCGCGCTTTTTGTTGGATTACCGCGTCGAACGTCGGCCGCGCTTCGATCCGCTTGGGTTGATCACAGCCATGGCCGGTTTTGGTTCCGTGTTGTACGCCGCCTCGATTGCGGAGAATGATGGCTGGACCGGTTCCACGACCTTGATGTTCCTCGGCTTCGGCGTTTTGATGCTGATTGTCCACACGTTGATCGAGTTGTATGTGGCCAAAGAGCCGATGATGAATCTGCGACTCTTCGCGCACCCGACCTTTTTGAATGCCGCGCTGGTTGGCTATATCGCGACGGTGGCTTTGTTCGGCGCGGAGTTTCTGATGCCGATCTATCTGCAAGCCTTCCGCGGGCGCACTGCGCTGGACACAGGCATCATCCTGCTGGGAGTAGCGGCCACCTCGGCTCTTGCCACGCCGACAGCGGGGAGGCTGTACGACAAAATTGGTCCACGCCTCATCATGGTGACCGGATTCATCGTGTTGTGTATCAACACCTGGCAGTTGGCGTTGATTCAAAGCACGACACCGATTTCGTACATCGTCTTCCTGCTGGCCCTGCGCGGATTGGCTGTTGGCCTGACTCTTCAAACTTCGTACGTCACCGCGCTCGGAAGCATTCCGCTGGACATGCTTCCGCGTGGATCCTCTCTGTTGAACAGCACCCGCTTCGTGGTCCAGGCGGTTGCGGTAGCCTCGCTGGCGACGATTCTGGTCAGCACGCTTTCAGCAGACATCAAAGCGCAACAACAAACCATGCAGGAGCAAACGATCGCCAGCACGACTCCGTTTGGTGTGTGTGAGACGCCGGGCGTCGCGTCACAGGATAATCTGCCGCCCGGCATGGAGGCTTCGCTGAAGTCCATGCCTCCGCAAGCCGCGCAGGCGGCCAAGGCCAATGTTTTGGCGATGTTGAATAAAACCTGCGACGAATCGATGAAAGGCTTTGAAGCCTCGTATCGCATCACGTTCTATGCTTCGATCGGCGCATTGATTCTCTCGGCGTTCCTCCCCGGCTGGCCCGCCAAGTGGGGCGGACGCGGCTCGACGGAAATGCCGCTGCCTCCGATGGAGGAATAAGAATCGAGCAACACGCCGCTGATGAGTCAGCGGCGTTTTTGTTTGATGAAAGAAAATACTTCAAGGAAGAGTGTTTAGCATTGAGGGTACATGTCATTCTGAGGGAGCGAAGCGACTGAAGAATCCCGCCGAAAAGCGGCGGAGACCCTTCGCTTCGCTCAGGGTGACACCTAGTTGTGTGTTTGAATTTAAGAACTCCGGTTCACGGCAAAATGCTGATTTTGATCTGGCCCGTTGTTTTAGGAAGACCACAGCCCGGCGCGACCAGCACTTTCAAGATGTCGTAATCCGTCCCTTTGGGCGGAGAATAGATGAGGTCGCATGTATCTGCTCCGTCCAACGCCCCATCGTTGAGGGATTGCCACGCGCAACTGGCGCTCCCCGGTGTGACCAATGCCTCGATGGATGTGTAGGAGCCGCGCGCCAGCGAGAGCGTGTCGCCGGATGAGATCGTCACGATTGCTCGTCCCTGCCGCGTGATGCGAAAGCCGCTCAAAATGGATTTATGCCCGTTTGCAAAGCCCATCAGCGGGGAATATGGATACGATCCAAGCCACCACGCAAGGACAATCGACGCGAGAAATATTGAAATCGAGATGCCAAGTTGTTTGATTGATAGCTTGGCAAGAATGATTGCCAGGACGTTTAGGATCAAGGCAATGCAAAGCGCAAAGATAAGAGGCCGGGCAAGAGGATGGATGCAATCAAGCGCGGGCAGAGGAAGAAAATGAAGAACAAACCAGAACAGGCAGATCAAGATGACATTGCAAAGGATCAAATTCAATAGATTGAGATGGGAAAGAGCTTTCATTTTTTTGTTGGGTCGAAGAAAAAAACACAAAATCGGATGTGGCCTGACATCCGATTTTGTGTTCACCTTCCTAGTTTTGCTCTTTCTTCCTCGACAATCTTTTCTTCCAGTTTCTTGAACAGCGGCTTAGGCTCATTGAGTTTCGCGCCCGGTTTCAACTCGCTGGGCTTCCACGCTTCGACTGCGGGTCTCGATACATCCTTCGGATTACTCGACCCTCCGCTCAGCGCGGACGGGCGGTAAAGCAACACCTTATGTGTTCCAAGCGAGTCGGACACATCTTCGGTGAATTGCTCGCCGAAGAGCGGAGTCTCGTATCCGAAGAACTCATGCAACTTCTGAGACGAGAATGGCAGGAACGGCGCGAACAAAATTTTCAGCGAGTCAATCGCTTTCAGCGCGGTGTAGATGGTCAGCGCGGCTTCGGCTTTGTTCTGTTTGATGGTCGTCCATGGCGCGGTCTGATCGAGATATTGATTGACCAGCGAGGCGAGTCGCAGGGCTTCCTGCAACGCGGCGCGCAGATGCACGGCTTCGAGTTCGCTGCCCACAGACTCGAATCCCTCGTCTATGGCGGAGAGCAGGCTGAGGTCCGAGGGACGAAGCGCTTTCAAATCCACATCGGGCACGCGCCCGTCCCACGTCCGAAAACAGAACGAGAGCACACGGTTGGCAAGATTGCCCCAGGTCGCCACCAGTTCGTTGTTGTTGCGCGCCACGAACTCGTTCCAATCCCAATCGCTGTCTTTGTTCTCCGGCATGTTGATCGTCAGATAATAACGCAGGGCATCCGCGTCGTAACGCGACAGCGCGTCGAGTCCCCACACCGCCCAGTTGCGCGAGCCGCTGATCTTCTGCCCTTCGAGATTCATAAACTGATTGGCCGGCACATCGTAAGGCAACGTGAGGGGGACCGGCTCGCCTGCGAAGATTTCCATGAACGCGCTTCCCGCGCCCATGAGTTCCGCGGGCCACTGCGACGTGTGAAAGAAGATGTTATCTTTGCCGATGAAGTGATATTGCTTCGCTTTGGGATTCGTCCACCAATCGCGCCACGCGTCGTTCCGCCCCGAAATCTGCGCCCACTCGATGGGGGCGGAGAGGTAGCCGATGACGGCCTCGAACCAAACATAAATGCGCTTTCCCGCTTCCGTCCAGCCTTCAACCGGAACCGGAACGCCCCAATCGAGGTCACGTGTAATGGAGCGCGGCTTGAGTCCTTCGCTTTCGATCTTGCCCAGCGACTCGCCGAGCACGGTCTCGCGCATGTGCGGAGCGCGCTCTTTTAGAAATTTTTTTACATCCGGTTCGAGTTTCGAGAGATCGAGATAGAAATGTTCCGTGTCGCGCAGTTCGAGCGCGCCGTCGCCGGTCTTGGCGCGCGGGTTGATCAACTTCTCCGGCTCGAGCACGTTGCCGCAGTTATCGCATTGATCGGAGCGCGCGCCCTCGAAGCCGCAGATGTAACAGGTCCCTTCCACGTAGCGGTCGGGCAGGAATTTATTGGCGCTGGGCGAAAACCATTGCTTGCTGAACTGCTTGAAAAGGTATCCGTTCTTTTGCAAAGCGAGGAACATGCTCTGCGAAACTTTGAAATGATTCTCCGTGTGCGTGGACGTGAACAGGTCATAAGTGATGCCGTAGCCTTTGAAGACTTCGAGGAAACTTTCATGATACTTCTTGTAAACTTCCTCGACGGGCTTTCCTTCTTTATCCGCCGCGAGCACGACGGGCGTGCCGTGCGCATCCGTGCCGCTGACCATCAGAACGTTGTTGCCTTTGAGGCGATGATAGCGCGCGACGATGTCACCGGGCAGGTGCGAGCCGGTGATATTGCCAACGTGAATCTCGGCGTTGGAATACGGCCAGGCAATGGCGATCAAGATGTTTTCAGGCATTCGTGCCTCCGTGGCTAACAAATGAACGTTATTCGCTATTCGAGAATCGAGATTCGGGACCCTCAGCCGATTCCCGATTACCGAATCTCGAATATCGGCTTTTGAAAAAACAAAAGGCCGTCCGCGTTGCTGGACAGCCTCTCGTGAAGACAGGCAGAGCTAACGCTCATCCCGGGCGCGGCAAGGCATGGACATAGGCATCGTGTCCATTGCGGAGCGGGGGAGCGGGAAAGAGCGCGGAATCATGGGCGTTATTTTACTACAAGAGGTGTTCCTGTGCTTTTAGCGGTTTCGCTGGATGGTTTTCGCATCAGCCACAGGCACATGCCCAGCGTTAGCAGAGTCGTGACAATGCTCAACAGGTCTTTGTGAGTGTAGGCTTGAACGGTCAGCGCGATGAATGCCAGCGCGTCCAGAACGATCAGGAAGACGAAGGATCGAAGATAGGATTTGGTTCTCTCCACCAGCGTGCCTGCGATCCACGTGATGGGAATGATATAAGGCAGTTGGTCATACGACCAAAGATAAATGGTAGATACGAATCCCAGCGGGATGATGACATTGAACGCCTCCCAGGCGGTGAGCCGAGCGCGATTCCGCCAGAGATAGTACGCGCCAAGTCCCAGGGCGAGCAGAGTTCCGGCAGTACCGAGAGTCCAGGTGCAGATCATGTTTTGACCGCATACGAGAAAAGCAAAACTGAAAACGTTGGATTGCGCACCGAGAGTCAAGTCCAAAAGATGTTCGCTCGAACCGCCAAATTTTGTGAGCCAGAGGGGATCGCGGAGAATCCAAATGGTCAGCAGAGTCAACCCGCCCAGAACAATCCCCGCGATGGATTTCCAATTGCGCTTTGCGATGAACCAGATTCCAGCCAGGGCGAGGAGCGCGAGACCTTGAGGCGGCTTCAACATAGTCAATGAAAGCATCATCCCAGCCGGGAGCGGTCTCTCTTTTTCCAGAAGCAGAATGGTCATTAAAATTGCCAGCAAGGCAATCGCGCCGAGCGCCCCCACTTGCAGTGTCAAATAAACAGGTCCAAAAAAGGACGCGAACACCACCAGAGGCAGGAAGAGCAGTCTCTCGGAACGATCCGGCCAGTGATTCAGCAAGGCGTAGATAGTCGCGGCCATGGCGATTTGCGTGACCATCTGCCACGCGAAATAAGCCTGACCGAGAGGGAACAATCCCAGCGGAGCCATCAAGTACATCAAGGGGAGGGGATATTGAAGAATTCTGCTGGGCTGGTAGGTCGCGCCAAACGCGTCGAAGTTCCCCAGCCATTGACTCGAGTCATATGGATTTTCCCCCGTCCACACCATGTGACCGGAGAGCCAGAAACTGAAGAAGTTGGAGTTGAGATAATCCTGATGCCGATAATTTTGCAAGGCTTTGTATGCAAAGCCAACACCCAGCAAAAGGGCGACGAGCGCAGACAGCGCGGTTTTCAGAATCGGATTTTGGCGGGTGGTCATCATGGGATTCTCAGCTGGAGTCTGGTTTAGTTTAAGTGCCGGAGGAGTCTTTGTCAATGCAATGAACGCGCCGCCTTACAATGGCGTCATTCAACTGCAATCTCCATGCAAAGCCCCGTGTGCTACACTTTGAAAAATGTGTTCCGGCTTCCGGAGGCTTTCATGAACTGGCTTAAGAATCGAACAGTCTATCGTTATGCCATGATCGGTTTTCTGGGCGGGATTGGATTTCTGGTGCTCGGAACCTGGCTCGAATTCAGCAAACAACACCTGCCTTACACGATCTGGTCTTTCTTTTACATGCAACGGACCCAGCCTCTGATCTGGACGGTGGATATGGCCCCGCTGGTTCTGGCTTTTATGGCTGGTATGATCGGGAACCAGAAAAGTCTGTCTGCTGTGATCAGCCAGAGCAAGAGGGAATGGGAAACGATCTTCGATTCATTCTCCGACCTGATTTTTGTCACCGATGCGGATGGACGCATCCTGCGCTGTAATCATGCCGTGATAGATCGTTTGAATACTACCTTTGCCAACATCATTGGTAAATTACTTTCGGATGTGTTGGCCCAGGGCCATCCGGGTGGGAGGGACGATTTTCAGAAGATTGGGAAGGAATATTCGTGGTTCGGCAGGCTGTACGATGCTTCCGTGCGCCCGATCCAGGTCGAGGGAGCAGAGCCGCAGAATCTGTTTATCCTGCATGATGTTACTGATCGTCAACAGGCCGAGACGGAAATCAAACGTGAAAAGCGTTATTTCGAGTCTCTGGTGGAGAACAGCCCAGTCGCGATCGTTGTTTTGAACAATGAAGAAAAAATCGTTTCGATCAACCCGGCGTTCGAGCAGTTGTACGGCTATAAAAAACATGAGGTGACGGGGGTATTGCTCGATACTCTGATCACCACCGAAGAGACGCGGCAGGAGGCCGCGCAATACACACAGATCGTGATGAAGGAGGCGATCCATCGCATCGGCAAACGCCGCCGCAAAGACGGCTCGCTGGTGGACGTTGAGATCTTCGGCGTGCCTGTTATCGTCAATGGGGAGAAGTCCGGCGCGCTCGCCATGTATCACGATATTTCCGAACTGGTCCGCGCCCGTCGTGAAGCGGAAGAAGCCAGCCGCGCCAAGAGTGAATTTCTCGCCAACATGAGTCATGAAATCCGCACGCCGATGAACGGTGTGATCGGAATGATCGAATTGACGCTGGATACGCAACTGACCAGCGAACAGCGCGACTATTTGCAGATTTCGTTGCAAAGCGCCGAAGCATTGTTGACTCTACTAAACGACATTCTTGATTTTTCAAAGATCGAAGCCAAGAAACTCGAACTGGAAAATATCAATTTCAATCTTCGCACGACGGTTGAGGATGTGGCCTACATGCTTGCCAAACGCGCACAGGACAAGGGACTTGAAATGGCCTGTCTCATTCATCCGGATTTGGACACGGATCTGCGCGGGGACCCGAGCCGGGTGCGCCAAATTTTAGTGAATCTCGTCGGGAACGCGCTCAAGTTCACACATCAAGGCGAGATCGTGGTCCATGCTGTGCCCATCTCACAAACCGATACGGAAGCAGTGATCCGCTTCTCTGTACAGGATACCGGCATCGGCATCCCGCCGGAACGGCAGGCCAGCATCTTTGAACGCTTCACACAGGCCGATGGTTCGACCACGCGCAAATACGGCGGGACGGGCCTTGGTCTCACCATCTGCAAACAACTGGTCGAGGCCATGGGCGGAGAGATTGGCGTTGATAGCACGCCCGGCGTTGGGAGCACCTTCTGGTTCACGATCAAATTTGAAAAGCAACCTGCTTCAAAAGCGCGCGGCACCGCGCCTCTTGATTTACGGCCCGTTGATCTCAAAAGCCTGCGCGTCTTGGGCGTGGATGATAACGCGACCAACCGCATGATTCTCAGCAAGATGGTCGAGGGATTTGGCTGTCGAATTGACATGGTTGCCAGCGGCGCAAAGGCGCTGGAAGCCCTCCAAAACGCGCATCGTTCGAACGATCCGTATCGCATCGTATTGCTGGATATGCAAATGCCCGGCATGGATGGCGAGCAGGTCGCGCAGGCCATCATCAGCAATAAGAACAATCGAGACACAAAGATCATTATTCTCACCTCCATCGGCCATCGCGGTGACGCGGCGCGGCTGGAAGCCTTGGGATGTTCGGGGTATCTGCTCAAACCGGTTAAACAACACATGCTTTATGAAGCGCTGGTCGCCGTTCTTGGAGCCAAACAGGAAGAGACTCCAAAATTGATCACACGGCATCTGCTCGCGGAACAGAAACGCGCCGGCCTGCGAATCTTGCTGGCAGAAGATAATCCCATCAATCAGAAACTGGCTGTGATTCTTTTGCAAAAGGCTGGTTATGTGGTGGATACAGTGGACAATGGACAACAGGCGCTCGAACAATTGAAGCAGGCTCCATACAATGCCGTCCTGATGGATGTTCAAATGCCGGAGCTGGACGGCTTCGAGGCTACACAACAGATTCGCAAATCAGAAAAGGGAGGTCAGCACATTCCGATCATCGCCATGACCGCTCATGCTCTCAAAGGCGACCGCGAGCGCTGTCTTGCGGCCGGCATGGATGATTATGTTTCCAAGCCGCTCGAGCCGCAGTTTCTTTTGTCTGTACTAGAGCGCTGGATTCAGCCTGCTGAAGAAACAGAGCCTGCCTTGACGTTTGAGATTCCCAAAGGAGAACCTGCAATGGATGCAACCTCCGCTTCCAGCCGGGACGAAAGGCCGCTCGACCTCGATTCGGCTTTACATCGCTTTGAGAATGACCGCGCCTTCTTCACCGAGATGTGCGCCGAATTCATGACAAGCCTCACGGTGCGGCTCAATGAACTGCGCGCGGCTTTGAAAGCCAACGACGCCGGCGCGCTTGGCCGACTCGCGCACAACCTCAAAGGAGTCTCTGCCAACTTTTCCGCAGGGCCGCTCTCGCACCTTGCATTGGAACTTGAGATGTGCGGCAAGAATGAAGACTTGTCCGATGCGCCTGTGCTCCTCGATAAACTGGAGGCCGAAGCGCAACATTTGAAAGAGTTCCTCTCCAAAGAGAAAATATTGGTGTGATCAAAAACAACGCCCCCTGAATTTCAAGGGGACGTTTTCTATAGGAGTTTCTTTAGCGCCGAGAAAGGCGATTCGTCCTCCTGCGGACGATGGCCGCAATCGCGAATGTTCAAGTCCTGCCCGCAGACGGGACACAGACCCTTGCAATCTGGCCTGTGCAATGGATTGATGGGGACTTCGAGCAGGGCATACTCGCGCAGAAGCGGCTCGAGGTCAATATGTGCATCTTCGGGAACGATCAATCCCGAATCGCTCACAGACCTTTCATCGAACGCATACAACTCGGTGATTTGCCATGTTAGTGAATGATCGAAGACCTTAAGACAGCGCACGCATTCGAGCGCGGTCTCGCCCGAAAATTTCCCGGTGACCAGCAGACCCTGCGGCGTGCGCCCGACGTGAGCCGCGCCGGAGAATCCGTGCAATTCAAGATCGTCTTCGAGTTTGACCTTTTCAAATTCAAAGGGGAATTCGTGGCTGTCGCCGACTTCCTCGTGGATGATGAAGCCGACGTTAAGACGAAACGGCTTTCTAGGGTTTGGCATTTTACTTTATGTATATTTGAATACACAAATTACTTTTCGTTGGCTTGTTTGATTTTCTCTTTAATGCGATCTAATATTGCTGTGTCGACATTTTCAATAACTGTAATGACCATTTCAGTGATCATGCTAACTTTGGTTAGTTCTTCTCGTAAGTTTGAAACAGGCAAATTGCTTGTTGAACTCTCCATATTATTGCGAAGAGTTTCAAGGACTTCGTCAATTTTGCGCGAAACATTGCTTTCCATTTCGCTGAGCGGCTGATCTGTAACCTGCTTTTTCCTCAGAATGTAGAACTTAGTCGCATTTAGACAAGCGTCCATAAACCCAAACTCACTGAATGAAAGATGAAGGGTTATTGGTTTGTTTGGTGACTCTGCCACGTTACACTCTCCCTTCTTAAACCTTTCGATCTACAATGAACTTGGCCAGGTTTTCCAATGCTTCACGTTCGGGGCTTGGGTCGAAACTTTCAAGTGTTTGCAACGCGTTCTCAACATGCCGGCTGGCTTCGCTCATTGACTTTTTCACCGCGTCCGTTTTGCGGATGGATTCAACGAGACGGTTCATTTTCTCTTCATTTGCCCAGCCGCCCTCCGGCAGGGATTTGACATCTTCGTCAGTGGGATGAGCCTCAGCGTAATAAATAGCCGGAAGCGTCACGAGTCCGTTCAAGAGGTCCGAACCGACCGGCTTGCCGACTGTGGCCTGTTCGCCCGTATAGTCCAGAATATCGTCCACAATCTGAAACGCGATGCCGGTTTCGTATCCAAAGCCGCGCATCGCTTCGACCGTCACATCATCCGCCGGGCTGATCATGGCCGCGGCGCGGCTGGTCATTTCAAACAGCGAGGCGGTCTTGGCATAGATGCGCTGGAAGTAATTTTCGCGGCTGATGACGCCGCGGCTGGAAAACATTTGGGTCAACTCACCATTGACGATGATGGCGAGCGTCTCCGCAAATAAATTCATCAAAGGAAGATGATCGGTCTCGGCGGCAAGTTTGGCGGCGCGCGCAAATAAAAAGTCACCGGTGAGAACCGTGGCGGCAGGCGACCAGCGCGCGTTGAGCGTGGGCATCCCGCGGCGCAGAAGGGCGCCATCAATCAAATCATCATGGACAAGGGTCGCGGTGTGAAGTAATTCCACCGAGGCGCCGAGGGTGACGAGTTTGTCTTCGGGCGCGCCCAGCATGTTTCCAACGAGCAGGCCAAGGGTCGGCCTGATGCGTTTGCCTCCCGCGGCCAAAATTTGTTCGAACGCGGCGCGCAAGTCCGGGTGACGATCATCTGCCTGTGCGTGCAGGCAGGCCTCAACGAGTTGAAGTTGTTGTTGAACGGGCGAAAGGAAGGTGACGTTATTCAACGGTCTCTCCCCAGGAAAGGAGCCGCGCCGCGTTGCTGGTGGTGACTGCAGCGACCTCCTGCGGGGTGGTGGATTTTATTTCTGCAATTTTATCAGCAATATGGGCAACAAAGGCAGGTTCGTTGCGTTTTCCGCGGTGAGGCACAGGTGTGAGGAATGGGGCGTCGGTTTCGATCAGCAGGCGCTCCAACGGCAGTTGGCTAAAGATGTTTCGTTTTTCGTCCGCATTTTTGTAGGTGATCGGCCCAGTTACACCGATGTAAAAGTTCAACGCCAGCGCCTTTTGCGCGGTTTCGAGATTCCCATTGAAGGAATGAAACACGCCGGGTCGTTCCGCGAGCGGATTGTTTTGCGCGCGCAATCCGCTTTGCCACTTGGTGATGATTTCAAGCAAATCCTGCGACGCCTCGCCAAACCATGCGTCATTCTCCTCGCGCATATGAATGATGACAGGTTTGTTGGTTTCTTCGGCGAAAGCCAGTTGACGTTTCAAGGCTTCACGCTGAAAGCCACGTTTGTCTTTTTCTTCGACCCAGTAATAATCGAGTCCGATCTCGCCGACGGCTACGACTTTTGGATGCTTTGCCAATTCGCGGACTTCGCCAAAAGTCTGTTCCGAGAATTTTTCCAGATCTGTGGGATGGAATCCAACCGCCGCGTAGATCATCGGATTCGATTCTGCCAGCCTCACCGCGTCTTTACTGGACTTATGGTCTAGCCCCGGCACGAGGATGCGGATCAGCCCTGCATCCTTCGCGCGCCGAATCACCGCCTGGCGGTCTTCGTCAAATTTGCCGTAATCAAGGTGACAATGGGTGTCGGTAAGCATGGACTCTACGGGTAAGCGCTGGAATTATAGCGTTGAAGGAATGCGATGTCACATGTCCAATTTCATATAGATTGGGTACAAATTGTCCTGTTAATTTAAATCCTGCCGAGCGGCAGGATTTAAATGGAATTGCTCATCCAAAACTATTTGAGACCCGCAATTTTCAATCCATCTTGCAGGATAGCCTGTACTTTGTCCTGATGCGTGGTTTCGCAATAGACGCGCATGATCGGCTCGGTGCCGCTGAAACGGATCAACAGCCAGCCGCCATCTTCGAGTTTGAACTGAAAGCCGTCCACCGTGACCAATTCGGTGACCTTCAATCCGCCGATGGTCTTCGGGTTGGCCTTGAGAATAGCCTCTTCGCGCGATTTTCGGTCGCCGCTGAACGGCGTGTCAATGCGGTCATAATAATGCGCGCCGACTTTTGCGAAAAGCATCTTCAATAGTTGAGTCGGCTTCTTGCCTGTGCGAACCATAAAATCCAACATGTATAGCCCGGCCAGGATTCCGTCGCGCTCCGGCACATTCCCACGGAACGCGTATCCGCCGCTCTCTTCGCCGCCGATCATGGCATTCGTTTCCATCATCTTCGGCGCGACATATTTGAATCCAACACCGGTCTCGTAAACAGGCACATTGTAAAGTTGTCCGAGTTTGTTCAGCATAGTGGTCGTCGAAAGCGTTTTGACAATCGCGCCGCGCTCGCCGCGAATTTCCAGCAAATAATATGCAAGCAGGGCATACACGCGCAATTGATTGATGAACTGGCCTTTTTCGTCGCCGATCCCACAGCGATCCGCGTCGCCATCGGTGATGAGCAGAATGTCAGCCTTATTGTCAACAGTGGCTTTGAGTCCAACATCAATGTTGGGCTGGATCGGTTCCGGTCGCTTCATTTCGGGGAAGATCGGATTACGCGTGTTATGAATCTCAATGACTTTTGTTTTTCCGCCGGCCAGCAAACCTGCGAACCATCCACCGCCGTTACCCCACATCGAATCGACCATGACGGTGAAGCCCGCGTCCTTGATTTTTTGGATATCAACCAGTTTTTGAATGTGAGCAATGTACGCGACCGACGCATCAAACTTGACAATGTGGCCTGCCTCCATTGCTTTAGCCAATTCTTCGCGCTTGACTTTCTCCACCGAATCCGGAATCGAGGCTTCGATCTTTTTCAAACCCTCCGGGTCAATCGCGCCGCCGTGCTCATCGCGAACCTTGAATCCGTTGTCTGTGGGTGGGTTGTGCGAGGCTGTGATGTTCACCGCGCCGCAGGCTTTCTTATCCACAACCGCGTACGCGATAACCGGTGTAGGCGTGGCCCCATCCGTCAGCCAGACTTTGAATCCATTGCCTGCCAGCACTTCCGCAGCTGCCGCGCCGAAGTATTCGCTGTCGAAACGTTTATCGTAGCCAACCACAACCCATTGGCCTTGCTTGCCTTTTTCAAGCAGATAGGTTGCAAATCCCTGCGCGGCTCGGCGCACATTATCGAACGTATAATCCTCGGCGATGACGCCGCGCCAGCCGTCCGTGCCGAATTTGATGGTGTAGGGCATTATCTGATCTCCTAGAATAATATATAAGCCGAAAAAAAAAGATTATAGCGCCGACCTCACGGAATTATTGATAATACTATCTTTTCCCAAACCATGTTAAATGACCAGTATATGCTAAGACAGTGGTTAGCAAAACCGAGAATGTAACCAAGCTTATACCCAGTATGCTCAACGCTCTTCTTATTACCTTGTTTTGTTGCGTAGCAGTATAGCCTTGACAGAACCCAATGGCACTAAGTATAGACAAGGCGGGGATGAAATCAGTCTCGTATCTGTACGCGGCAAAAAAGAACAACATGATGGGAGCGGAAGCGAAAAGGAATGTACCCATCAGGCTTGTTATAGTCCATTTGAGAAAACTGTGGTTTTCATCTAGTTTTGTTTTGGAATAATTCTTTAGCACATACAATAGCGGGACAATTACAAATAGAAGAGATGGCGTGCTGAGAAGAAATCCAGTTATTGTTCCCTCCGCAACATACGATTTTGGCGTTTCATAAAACGAAAATAGAGGCTTTTCAATACCAGATACTGGATAGGCATACGGAAAAACATTTCTGATCTGGAATGGGTTTAAATAATAGTTATAGAAATTTTGAAAGAGATAAGCACGAGAAAAAAGATCGTGGTAAAAGCTCTGCATATTGAACCCGGCCAGTTGATAGTACATTCCAAACTCGAAGATCGAGCCAAAACGTGCCCAGTTGTACCACGCTAGGAGCACACTACACAGCAAAAGAGGAAATGTCAATCCTAAGAGCGGGTACCAATGCATCGAAAACGGCTTTAATTTCATTCCCTCTTTGTTAAGGTAAATCGTGGTCATTACTAGCATAAACCCAATAGGAATGATTTGCATGACCCGTGTTGATATGGAGAATGCCCAAAAGACGCCGGCCATCAACAATTTCCAATTACTGACAGGCTGTTCATATAAACCAGAAAACACAAAATACCATCCGACGATGAAAAAAAATTGCCCACCAGTAATCGCGGCTTCGTGAATAAAGGGATGGGTCAACATTCTGGTAAATGGACCGGTCAATCCCAATGAGAGAACATTGATCGTTACCACCCATGTCGGTATATTGGCAAAAAATCGCCTCAAGATTGCAATCAACAGAAGGGTTTCTGCAATGAAAATTCCTGCAATAAAAACAAAGACAAGATATTGGTCTCCAATTTTCATGCTGATGATTCTTTTAAATATTGCAAGGACAATGGCTGGCAAGGGCCCAAAATAAAGATAGAATTTATGATCATATAAGGAAGTATCCGAAGGAAAAGGAATTCCTTTTCTCTCTTTCGGATCATATGGGTTAGATAGAGAAAGTAATGCGGGGTCTGGCTTGATCTCGAGGGAGAGCTGGCCATCCTCGAACGATAGGGCCAGTTGGGAATAATAGCTACTAGTTGGCCTCCAGATGATCCAACGTCCTGCGCTGATGAACCAAACATATATAGTAATGACAAGCAAAGTTGAGGCTAGTATCATGAAAAGCATGGCCTTCGAGCCGAATGAGCCTTTCACCTTTGATGCTTGAATCTCAGCGATGCGCGTCTGGTTGTATAAATTTTGTTTCTGTTCCATAATCTTTAATGTGGCATGATTATAACTTAGCTTCTTCTATTTACTGTGCTGATATATTCGTAGTGCTATCGCGTAAGGGAGTCTCTTTCTGCGTGCTATAATCTTCTGAAATGATTATGCTTGGCAAGATTTATTTGGACTATGCCGCCACCACGCCTGTGGACCCGCGCGTCCTCGACGTGATGCAACCCTATTTCTCCGCTTCATTCGGGAACCCGTCCTCTGTTCACCGTTATGGACAGATTGCCGAGGCCGCGGTCGAATCCGCGCGCGAGACCGTCGCCTCGGTGCTGAATTGTCGCCCCGATGAAATTGTTTTCACCTCCTGTGGCTCCGAATCGGACAACCTGGCTTTACGCGGTGCGGCTTTAGCGATGCGCGAGAAGAACGGCGCGAACTGGATCATCACCTCTAGGGCAGAACATCATGCCGTCAGCAAGACCGCCGAACATTTGGAAAAATATTACGATTTCAAAGTGGAGTGGCTGGATGTAGACAAGCATGGCATGGTCACGCCGGAGATGGTAAAGAAAGCCGTCTGTGACAAGACCGCGCTGGTCTCGGTGATGTATGCGAACAATGAGATTGGCACAATAAACCCAATTCAGGAAATCGCCGAAATTTGCCGCGCAAATGGAATCTTATTTCACACGGACGCTGTCCAGGCCGCGGCTTACCTGCCGGTGGATGTCAACGCTCTCGGCGTAGATTTGATGTCCCTTGGGGGGCACAAGTTTTACGGTCCGAAAGGAGTCGGCGCGCTTTACGTTCGCAAAGGTACAGCGCTCGTTCCGCATCTGACTGGCGGGGCGCAGGAGAATGGTTTGCGCGCCGGGACGCAGAATGTGCCGTACATTGTCGGTTTTGCAGAAGCGTTGCGATTGACGCACGAAGAACGCGAGCAGCGCGCCGCGCACGTCAAGCCATTGCGCGATCGGATCATCGGAACTGTTCTTGAAATGATTCCGGATTCAAAATTGACGGGTCATCTTGAATCGCGCCTTCCCAATCATGCTTCGTTTGTTTTTAAAGATGTGGATGGTAATCTGCTTTTGCAGTTGCTGGATGCGGCAGGTTTTGCCTGCTCGTCAGGTTCGGCTTGCAAAACCGGCAACCCGGAACCGAGTGAAGTGATCACATCGCTTGGCTTTTCGCATGATTGGGCACTAGGCTCGTTGCGCGTAACTCTTGGCAAAGACTCCGCGCCCGAACAGGTTGATTCGTTTTTGAAAGTCCTGCCTTCTCTCGTTGATCAAGCAAGAAAATTAAACCAGCGATAAACACCGATGACCAAAGTTGTTGTTGCCATGTCTGGAGGTGTAGATTCCTCCGTTGCCGCGGCCCTGCTCAAACAGCAGGGCTATGACGTCATCGGCATGATGCTCAGGCTGTGGTCTGAACCGGGCAAGGAGGAGTCGAATCGCTGTTGCACGCCAGAATCCATGGCATTGGCGCGGCGCGTGGCGGCGAAGCTGGATATTCCCTTTTATGTGGTAGATGCGAAAGATGTTTTTCGCGAAACCGTCGTCCAATATTTCTTGGACGGCTACGCGCGCGGTGAGACGCCGAATCCATGTCTGCTGTGCAACCGTCAAATCCGCTGGACGTTTTTGTTGGATCATGCACTGGCGCTCGGCGCGGACTTTATGGCGACAGGACACTACGCCAGACGGCGGACGGCGGACGGCGGACGGCAGGAACTCTTGAGAGCCGTTGATCTTGCCAAAGATCAGTCTTATGTTTTGCATGTCTTGAATCAGGAGAAACTGCAAAGAGCTTTGTTTCCAGTTGGCGATTACCCCAAGCCGGAGATTCGTAAAATTGCTGAATCGTTTGGTTTGCCAACTGCCTCGCGGCATGACAGCCAGGATTTATGTTTTCTGGCGGGTGATGATTATCGCAATTTCCTCCGGCGCAACGCGGCGGAATTGATGAGACCCGGGCAAATCGTCACACGCGAAGGAAAAATTCTGGGCGAGCACAACGGGCTGGCAAACTACACCATCGGTCAGCGCAAGGGATTGGGCGCCGGTTCGCCGGTGCCGCTCTATGTGCTCGGCAAAAACGCGGAGACCAACACCTTGCTGGTCGGAACGCAGGAAGAACTTGGCTCGCGTGAGTTGACTGCGCGCGAGGTCAATTGGGTTTCAGGCGAAGCGCCGATGGAATCGTTCCGCGCGGAAGTGAAGATTCGCTACACAGCGAAGGAGGCCCCAGCTGAGGTCATGCCGCTTGATAACGGGAGCCGCGTTCGGGTCCGGTTTGATGCGCCCGTCCGTGATGTCACTGCGGGTCAGGCCGCGGTCTTCTATCAGGGTGATGTCCTGCTTGGCGGCGGAATCATCCAGTGAGATAATAGAGAAAAGGAGAATGCCATGAGTTACCGTGTTGAATCGTTGATGTCGGCCCGACTGTTTCTTTTTCCCCAGCACGTGGATGGGCGGATTTATTTCATGAGCAATCTTTCGGGACATTTGAGTTTGTACGCCATGAATCACGGCGGATCGGTGCCCGAGCCGCTTCTGCCGCCGCACATCGCATTGCAAAACCCGGAATTGATCGGCGGATTTTCATATTATGTCTTTCCGAAGATTGAAAAGATTTTGGTGATGATTGATCATGACGGCGATGAGAATTATCAGCCGATGTTCGTCCCGCTGGGCGGCGGATTCCCAGAACCGACTTTCAATAATTATTTTGTTAATCACCGCGTTCATCTTGGTCTGTGCGACAAGCAAAAGAACATCGCGTATTTTCTTGCGGAACGGCGCGACGCCCCAATACAGGAAACGTATCGCGCCAATCTCAAAACCGGCGAGTTGACCAAGATCGGTGAAAGCACGTGGGGACTTTTCCCGGCCGCGCACAACAAGAATCACAGCCAGGTCTTGCTCGGTGAAGGCTACACCGTGGGCGACGGCGTGTTATATCACGTGAAAGGCGATGAGCGCAAAGTGATTTATGGAAAGCGGATTGAAGACCGCGCCGAGGGCGAGTCCGTCCCATTGAACGGAATCATCGCTTCGGAGTTTGCCCCGAGCGGCAGGGGCGCGTTGATCTCCAGCGCAGTCTTTGACGATACATATAACCTCGGCTACATCAATTTTTCCAAGCCCGGTGAACTTGTTCCGGTCAAAGTGAAAGGAATTATTCACAAAGGCAAGGGCGAGATGACCGGCGTTGCACCGTTGGTTGATGATCGTTATCTTGTGATTTACAACATTGATGGATGTTCCTGGGTTTATGAAGGCGTATTCGATGAAGAAAAACGTACGATGACGTACAAGTATGTTCTCGTCGGCAGGAAGCCGCTTGCGAACGGAAAACTTGAACACATTGATTATGATGAAGACGCCGATCTTTTCGCTGTGACGTTTTCCACTGCTACTTCACCGACTCAGATTTACACCATCGAGGGCAAGACGCGCAACAAAATCATTTTGCACACCAATGAAAAGATTCTTGGCATCCCGCGCGACCATTTATCGGAGGGCGAGGATGCTTCGTTCGTATCATACGATGGTCTGCGCATTTCGGCGCGGCTGTATATGCCTGCGAAGGCGCTCGGCTTCAGCGGGAAACGCCCGGTAGTTTATTACATCCACGGCGGGCCGCAGGGACAGGAACGCCCGGACTTTGCATGGTTCTCCATGCCGCTGATTCAATTTTTGACTCTGCGCGGGTTTGCGGTCTTCGTGCCGAACGTGCGCGGCTCCACAGGTTATGGACTCTCGTACACCAAACACGTGGACCGCGACTGGGGCGGGCAGGACCGCCTCGACCACGTCCATGCGATGACCAAAATTTTGCCAAAGGACGACCGCCTCGACGTCACGCGCGCCGCGGTGGTGGGACGTTCCTATGGCGGTTATATGACGCTCATGCTCGCCGGTCGTCATCCGGACCTGTGGGCGGCCTCCTGCGATATGTTCGGTCCCTACGACCTCCTGACCTTCAGTGAGCGCATCCCTGAAACCTGGAAACCTTATTTCAAGATCGCACTGGGTGATCCGGAAAAGGCGGAAGAAAAAGCCTTCCTCGTTGAACGTTCACCGAAGACATACTTGAATAATTTATCCGCGCCGATGCTGGTCATTCAGGGACGCAACGACCCGCGCGTGGTCGCCGCGGAGTCGGAAGACCTCGTGCGCGAATTGCGCGCGAAAGGCAAGCAGATGGAATTGCTGATCTTTGAGAACGAGGGCCACGATGTGCTCAAATACGAAAACCGCGTCTCGTGCTACAATGCCATTGCAGATTTCTTTACGAAGTATTTGAAGCCGTGAATTATCTGTCAACTGTCATTCTGAGCGAAGCGAAGAATCTCACTTTCATAGACCGAGACCCTTCGCTGCGCTCAGGGCGACTTAGCTACTGATGACTCTCCCTTCCATCCTCCTCGGCTTGTTTATCTCATTGCTGGTCGGCTCGCTGTTTCATCTCTGGCGCGGCGGGAGTTTGGCGCGCTTGTTGTTGTATCTGGCGCTGAGTCTGACCGGCTTTGTGATGGGACAATGGATTGGAAGCTGGCAAAAGCTGGTTCTGTTTCCAGTTGGGACTCTCAACCTCGGAATGGCTGTGATTGGAAGTTCGGTTTTTCTGTTTGCAGGGCACTGGTTGAGTCTGGTTGAAGTTCGCCCCGATCAAAACAAGGATGACGCGGTATAATCCTGCGTCCCACCATCCCACTCTTGAGGGCTATAAATGGATTTTGTAAAGTTCCTGATTGATTTTGTTTTGCATCTCGATAAGCATCTGAGCGCCATCATCATCCAATACGGCGCGTGGACTTATGGCCTGTTGTTCGGCGTGATTTTCATGGAGACCGGCTTCGTTGTCACTCCGTTCCTGCCCGGCGATTCACTTCTCTTCGCGGCAGGGACGTTCGCCGCCATCGGCTCGCTCAACATCTGGCTTTTGTTCGTTCTGCTGGCCTTCGCCGCGGTGGCAGGTGATACAGTCAATTACTGGATCGGTCATTACCTCGGCGACCGCGCTTATAACATCAAGTGGATCAAGCGCGAATATCTTGATCGCACACACGCCTTTTTTGAAAAGCATGGCGGCAAGACGATCTTCCTTGCTCGCTTCGTCCCCATCGTCCGCACCTTTGCGCCGTTCGTGGCCGGCGTGGGGCGCATGTCATATGGTTATTTCTTTTCTTACAACGTGTTCGGTGGCATCACCTGGGTCGCGCTGTTCCTTTTCAGCGGATACGCCCTCGCCAGAGTTCAATGGATCCAAGATCACTTTTCCATCGTTACCATCGTGATTATTCTGATCTCGCTTGTCCCAATGCTGGTTGAAATCTGGAAAGCGCGACGCGAGACTGTGGAAGCCGAAGCATAATCAACGAGACGCCGCAAGGCGTCTCGAATTTTATGAAACGTTGGGCCATCTTCTTTGGGCTGTTCATCGTCGCCATCATCGTTCTTGCGGATGAAGGCCGACTCGGATTTCTCCACGCGATCTATGATTTTCCATTCGGTGATAAGGCGGGGCATTTCATTCTTTATGGATTACTGACCCTCGTCGTGACTTTGACCGTCTTCGAAGCGCGTCCCTTCATGGACCGGAAGCGGGCCGCCGTTATCGTGAGTCTGATCCTTGCTCTGTTGATTGGCCTCGAGGAAATATCGCAGGTTTGGTTTCCCGCGCGCACGTTCGATTTGCTCGATCTCACCGCCAGCTATCTCGGCGTGGCGTTTTTCGCGTGGCTGGCCGTGAAATTAAAATCATAAGGGCACAGCGGCGCTGTGCCCTTGCATTGTTTTACGGATAAACGCGTTTGATTGTCCTCGGGAACGGGATCGCTTCGCGGATGTGTTCGATGCCGCACAGCCAGGCTGTGACGCGTTCCACGCCCATGCCGAATCCGCTGTGGGGGACCGAGCCATATTTGCGGAGTTCCAAATACCATTTGAAAGCTTCTTCGGGCAAACCTTCTTTGTGGATGCGCGCCAGCAACGCGTTGTGATCGCTTATGCGTTCCGAGCCGCCGCAGATTTCGCCGTAGCCTTCCGGCGCGAGCAAATCAACGGACTTGCAAACCTCGGGTCGTCCCGGCCAGGGTTCCATGTAAAAGGCCTTGACCGCGCTCGGATAACCGTAAACAAAAACGGGTTTATCGAATTGCTGTGTGATCGCCGTCTCATGCGGCGCGCCGAAGTCAATGCCCCAATCGAATTTGAGCAATTCCTTTTTTTCAGGATCGGTCTCTTTTTGGTACAAGTCATTCAGCATCTTGGCCGCATCGTCGTAGGAGATGCGCGGGAAGGGCGGTTTGATGGATTCGATTTTCGCCAGGTCGCGGCCCAGTGAAACGAGCTCCGGCTTTCGGTCCCGAAGGACGCGCTGGATGATATGAGTCACCATCTGCTCTTCGATTTCCATCAGCCCGTCGAGGTCACAGAAAGCCATTTCGGGTTCGAGCATCCAGAACTCGGTCAAGTGACGTCGCGTTTTCGATTTCTCGGCGCGGAAGGTGGGGCCGAAGCAATAGACCTTTCCAAACGAAAAAATATTTGCCTCGTTATAAAGCTGGCCGGTTTGCGCGAGATAGGCTTTACCTTCATCGAAATATTCAGTTTCAAAAAGTGTGGTCGTGCCTTCCGCCGCGGCGGGTGTCAGAATGGGTGTGCTCATTTCAACAAAGCCGTTGGTGTCGAGCCACTCGCGCGTCGCGGCCATCACCGTTGCGCGGACTCGCAGGATCGCCCACTGGCTTTGCATTCGCAACCATAGATGACGATGATCGAGCGCGAAGTCCACGCCGTGATCTTTGAGCGCCATTGGATAATCCGCTTCCGCCGCCTGGACGATCTTCAAATCCTTGATGCCGACTTCGTATCCGCCGGGGATGCCGGGGGCGCGTTTATCTTCGCGCACTGCGCCGGTGATGATGACCGATGACTCTTGCGGAATGCGCATGATCTGATCGAACAATTCTTCGGGTAAATCGCCTTTGAAGGCCACGCATTGAACAAAGCCGGTTCCATCGCGCACGAGCAGAAAACATAATTTACCTTTGTCGGTGCGGTTGTAGACCCAGCCCTGAATTTGAACTTCTTGACCTGCATATGTTGAAATGTCTGAAACGCAGATGATTTTTGACATAAGACTCTCCTCGAAATTCGATATTCGATATTCGATACTCGGCTCATGAAATCCGAATATCGGATATCGAGGATCGTTATTCGATAATCTTTATATGTAATTCTTTTAATTGCTTGGGCTCCACCGATGACGGCGCGTCGGCCATCACATCGCGCGCGGCCTGATTCTTCGGGAAGGCAATCACCTCGCGAATGTTCGGCTCGTCGGCCAGCAACATCACCAGGCGATCAATGCCCGGCGCCATGCCGCCGTGCGGCGGCGCGCCGTACTCAAACGCCTCCAGCATGTGACCAAACTTGGTTTGGATTTCCTCGTCCTTCAACCCAAGCAGTTGAAAAATCTTGGTTTGAATGTCGCGGCGGTGGATGCGGATCGAACCCGATGCCATCTCATATCCGTTGCAAACCATGTCGTATGCGTCGGAAAGGATCGCGCCGGGATCGGTATCGAATTTGTCGAGGTCAGCCATCTGTGGCATGGTGAACGGATGATGTTCCGCGTCCCAGCGTTTCTCTTCCTCGTTCCACGCGAACATCGGGAAGTCCACCACCCACGCGAACGCCATCACATCTTTATCGGCCAGATTCAACTTATCGCGCAGGATCAAGCGCAGACCACCCAACACTTTGTTCGCGACCGCGCGTTCGTCAGCCGCGATCAAGATGAGGTCTCCGTTCTTCGCGCCGACGCGTGACTTGACTTTTTCCAATTCTTCAGGCTTGACGAATTTCGCGGCGGTTCCTTTCGGACCTTCAGCGGTCACCGCTAAAGTAGCCAATCCTTTCGCTCCCAGCGTTTTCGCGGACTCAGTCAACTCGTCCACTTCGCGGCGCGACAAATCCGCGCTGGCAGACGCGACAAGGCACTTGATCACGCCCCCCGCTTCGAGGGCGGATTGAAAGACGCGGAAATCGCTCTTGGCGAAGATGTCGCTCAAGTCGTAGAGCTCCATCCCAAAGCGCAGGTCTGGTTTGTCTGATCCATATTTATCAAGCGCTTCGCGATGAGAAAGTTTCGGCCACGGTGAGGCTAATATTTTTTTATGCGGCGCGACCGCGGGAATCATCTCGGTGTACAGCCCTTCAACCAGCGCGAGCACGTCATCGCGATGCACAAATGACATCTCAAGATCGAGTTGTGTGAACTCCGGCTGACGGTCGCCGCGCGAGTCTTCGTCGCGGAAACAGCGCGCGATTTGGAAATAACGATCCATGCCGGCCACCATTAACAACTGCTTGAGTTGTTGCGGCGATTGGGGCAGGGCATAAAATTGGCCCGGATAGATGCGCGAGGGCACCAGATAGTCGCGCGCGCCTTCGGGCGTGGCCTTGAACAAAATCGGTGTTTCGACTTCGATGAAGCCCTGTTCATCCAAATAGTCGCGCATGAACTTGACCACGCGATGACGCAGAACCATGTTGCGGCTCATGCGCTCGCGGCGCAGATCAAGATAACGATATTTGAGGCGGGTGTTTTCGTCGGCGTCCTGCTCTTCGCCGCTGACCATGAAAGGTAGAGTCTTGGCTGGATTCAACACCTCGATGGATTGCGCGATGACTTCGATCTCACCGGTTTCCATCTTGGGGTTTTCCATCCCGGCGGGCCGTTTCTGAACCTTGCCGGTGACCTGTAATACCCACTCGAAACGGATGTTGGCAACGAGGTCGAGGGTCTCTTTGGATAAATTGGGATTGATGGTAATTTGAACAATTCCATAGCGGTCGCGCAAATCGAGGAAGACCACCCCGCCGTGATCGCGGCGGCGATGCACCCAGCCGGCCAGAGTCACTTGCTGACCGGCGTGAGAGACTCTTAGTTCGCCGCAGTTATGTGTTTTGTACATACGCGCCTCCGAAATGTTCACCACAAAGTCACAGAGCGCACAAAGTTTTCCTTTGTGAACACAAAGAGTTTCTGTATCCTTTGTGTCTCCGTGGTGAGGCTTACACAAAATAAATCGCCCTTCGCGTGTGCGTTGGGCGATTGGTTTGACTTGTACTTTCTGTCAACCTGCACGGCTTCGCCCAACGACCCCTGAATTATCGTCGTTGTCATTGTTATTGTTGGCGAAGTTGCGGTTGTAATCCATGGGGCGGTATTATAGCATAAAGAACTACTTCTGAATGGTTGACTCCCTGCGTTTTGGGGACCGTCGTCCCGCCAAGCCAGCCCGCGCGGACAATATCATCCGCGCAATAATCCACGCCGAAGGCAGCGGGCAGTCCGCAATCTGACATAAAATGGGCGATTAGAAGATTGGCCGCGAAGAAAATTAGAAGCCCGAGCAGAAAACCAGCCAGGATTTTGCGCATTACTAAATTGTAAGGTCTTTTCATGTTATTTCAAAAGTTGTATACTAATTTTAGAGCTTTTTGCTCATGATTTCCATCCTGAAAGGAGAACGACATGAAACTCCGCAACTTGTTCGTCACAGATACGGTTGTCTCTTTCCTGTTTGCGATTGGATTGCTCCTGAAACCTGACTATCTGCTAAAGTTTTTCGGCCTTACACAAGGCAAAACCGAATTGCTATTAGGACAAATAATTGGCGCCGCGCTGATTGGCTTCGGGCTATTGGCCTGGTTTGCCAAGGATTTTGAGCCACAGGCCGGAAAGGGTGCAGTAATCTCGCTCTTGATCTTCAGCGCCATCGGCTTTGTAGTGTCTCTGCTCGGAATCCTTTCGCAGGTCACGCGCGCTGGCAGTGCCTGGTTGATCGTGATCGTCTTCCTGCTATTCACTGCCGGTTACGCCTACTTCCAATTTATGGGCCCAAGAGAATAACCAACCGTGTCTACAAAGGGCATCCGTGAAATGGATGCCCTTTTTGTTTTCTCAAGATGCCAAGACTTTATCGCTCATTGCTTCCAGCTTTGCAATTTCCTCGTCGGTCAATTTCCAGCCGAGCGCGCCGGCATTTTGAAGCGCCTGCGCTCCGGTCTTTGCTCCTGGGATCGGTAGCGCGCCTTTGCAGATGACCCAATTCAATGCCACTTGAGCATTGGATTTTCCGCCTCGATCTTGCCCGATCTCGGTCATCAGTTTGAGGAGAGGCGGGATTCTGTTCAGTAACGCGGCATAATTCGCGCCGCGCGTTCCCGGCGGTGGATTCTCCATCGTATATTTTCCGGTGAGCAGGCCCATTTCAAGTGGGGAATAAGCGATCAAACGCACGCCCAATTCTTTACAGCGCGCCAGCAGTCCGTTTTTTTCAACAGAACGATTTAGCAAACTATAATGGACTTGATTGGATGCCAGCGGAATATTATGCCGCGCCAATGTGGAGTAGGCGCGCAACATTTGGGATTGATTGAAATTCGATACACCCACCGTGCGCGTCAGACCTTTTTCCACGCACTCGACCATGCCCTCCATCATGCGTTCAGGGCTGAAGAGCGGACTCGGCCAGTGAATCTGGTACAGGTCAACGGTCTCGGCTTTGAGGCGCTCGAGGCTGTGTTTCAACGCAGAGGGAATCGAGTTCTTTGTCAATCGCCATGGGAATGGAAAAAATTTGGTCGCGATCAGAACAGCCTGATCGGTCTCTTTGAGAAATCCTCCAGTGAGGCGTTCGGAGCGTCCCGACCCGTAGACTTCGGCGGTGTCAATAAAACGGATGCCCTCCGCAATGGAGGTTTGAAATGCCTGGCGAATGTCTTCATCCGTGTAGCCGCGGCCATATTGCCAGACCACGCGGTCGCCCCAGGCCCAGGCCCCCAGTCCCATTTCAATGACATGCAGAAATCGTGTCTCGTTGCTTATGCTGTTGGCCAAGGTTCCTCCGGAAAATCTCGATGATTGTATCTTAAAATATCAGGGGCGTTATAGCCAGCCCGCTCAATACGAGTTACAATCGGTTCACAAAATTTTTGGAACTGATGGACCGCAAGACCCTGCTCCACAGGCGGAGGGGATCGGGTCTGGCGCTCCCTGAGTTCCACGGAGGTTCCCGTGGTTTCGCAAACGGATGTTGACCTGCCCGAATCGCCCGCTGAGTTGGCGCGGCGTTTGGGCTTGTCCTTTACAAACTTGTCTTTGTTGTCTCGCGCGTTGACGCACCGTTCATATCTGAATGAAAATCCGCACGCGCTGGAAGACAACGAGCGGCTCGAATTCCTCGGCGACGCGGTGCTGGATTTCATCGTCGGCGCGTGGGTGTATCATCATTGCCCGGAAATGGCGGAGGGCGATTTGACCCGGATGCGCTCGGCGCTGGTGCGCAACGAGCAGTTGGCTGAGTTCGCTCGGGGCCTTGACTTGGGGCGGGCGCTCCGCATGGGACGCGGTGAATCTGCTTCGGGCGGGCGCGACCGCGACGGCCTGCTTGGTTCGACCTTCGAGGCATTAATCGGCGCGCTGTATCTGGATGCCGGCCTGCCCGCGGTGGAGAAATTCATGGAGCCATTGCTCGATAGCGTGCGCGACCGCGTGATCATTCGTTCGGAAATCTATGACCCGAAGAGCCGCTTCCAGGAATGGGCGCAATCGCAGAAACTGGGCACGCCCAAATATGTGATGGTCAGTTCCAGCGGGCCGGACCATGCCAAAGTGTTCGAGGTCGAGGTCCGCATCAAAGATCAAACCTATGGCCGCGGCCGCGGCCCGAGCAAACAGGTTGCCGCACAGGTCGCGGCGCAGACCGCATTGGAAACGCTTGGAATTCATTGATCGGGATACAATCACTATCTAAAATCGAAAATCGAAAATCGAAAATCCAAAATCGTAAATTAGCAGATGCCTCTTCGTCTCAAATCCCTCGAACTGCACGGATACAAAACCTTCGCCTCCAAGGCTGTTTTTGAATTTGCCAGCGGGATCACCGCCATCGTTGGGCCGAACGGCTCGGGCAAATCGAACATTGCTGATTCCCTGCGCTGGGTGTTGGGCGAGCAATCCTATTCATTGCTACGCGGCAAAAAGACCGAAGACATGATCTTCTCCGGCTCGGAGCATCGTCCGCGGGCGGGGATGGCCTCGGCGGAGATCATCTTTGATAACACCACAGGCTGGTTGCCGGTGGACTTTGCCGAAGTTGCCATGACGCGCCGCGCCTACCGCGACGGCCACAACGAATATCTGCTGAACGGACAGCACGTCCGCCTGCGCGACATGAATGAACTGCTCGCCGCCTCCGGTTTGTCGGAACGCACCTACACCATCCTCGGTCAAGGTTTGGTGGATGCGTCTCTCGCCCTCAAAGCGGATGAGCGCCGTCGTCTCTTTGAAGAAGCCGCGGGCGTGGGCTTGTATCGCGTGCGCCGCGAAGAAGCCATCAAACGTTTGGAAAACACGCAACGCAACCTCGAGCGCGTGCAAGACATCATGGCAGAACTCGAACCGCGGCTGAAAAGCCTCGAGCGTCAGGCGCGCCGCGCCAACGAATATGCCGCGGCGCAGGCCGACCTGCGCGTGCTCCTGCGCGAGTGGTACGGCTATCACTGGCATCATGCCCAGCAACAACTCAAGGACACGCGCAATACCGTGCGCCAGCAGGAAATCAAAGTCCATGAAGCGCGCGAGGCGCATCTCAAAGCGCAGGCGGAATACAGCCAGTTCCGCGAACGCCTCAGCGGACTGCGCGCCCAACTCAACACGTGGCATCGCGAGTCTGCGGAACTGCACAGCCAGCGCGAATCTGTCAGCCGTGATTTGGCCGTGCTCGAAGAACGCCGCCGCGCATTGACCGCTTCGCACGCGACTCTCTCCGCCGAACAGGAACGCGCGCGGAACGAAGAGAAACTGGCGCGCGAACGTCTGGCTGAGGTGGAACAGGAAGCCGCGCGTTTGCAAGCCGAGTTTGACGAAGCCAAAAACCAGGTCGCCAATGCTCAACAGACTCTGCAAGCGCGTCAATCTGAGCGCGAGGCGGCGGAGGAAAAACTGCAGGCCGCGCGCAATATCATCACATCCCTCCACGCGCAAAAAGCCGAGACACAAGCCCGCCTCGATGAACTCTCGTCGCGGCTCGATTCCCTGAAACAAAAAATCGAGTCCGCGCAACAGGCCATTCAATCCGCCGAAGCGGACGTGAAAAAAGCCGAGCAGGCCCATCATGCCGCGCAGTCTGCGCGCACAAAGGCCGAAGACGCGCTTCGCAAAGCCGAAGAAAAACTCGAAAGTAAAAAGAAAGAAGTCGAAAAGATAGAAGCAGAGCGGCGCGCAAAACTGGAAGAACGTGTAGCGCGTCAAGCTGAGTATTCCCGCGCGCAGGCGCAACTTGACATTCTCGAACAGGCTGAACAATCGCTGGCCGGTTATGCGGAAGGCGCACGCTTCCTGCTGGATGCCGCGCGGCAATCGCGGCTTAATGCGCGCGGCGCATTGAGCGCGGCCCTCGATGTTCCGCTCGAACTCGAAACCGCGGTTGCCTCCGCGCTCGGCGACACTCTCGACGCGGTTTTGCTCGAGGGCAATCAAATCGAAGATGCATTGCAACTTCTCGAATCAGAGGAAGCCGGGCGCGCCGCGCTCCTGCCGCTCGGTGAGCGAAATACTACTTCGCTCAGCAAACCTAATGACACTGACTGCCTGGGCATCGCGTCTGAATTGGTCAACGCGCCGCATGAACTTCGCCCCGCGGTGGATCTTCTGCTCGGCCACACGCTGATCGTGCGCACGCGCGCCGCGGCGCGGCGATTGGCCGCGAACATTCCGACTCATGCACGCATCGTGACCCTGCGCGGAGAAGTGTTCCGCGGCGACGGCCTGATCATCGCCGGTAAAACCGCGTCTTCCTCGACCCTCAGCCGGCCGCGCCAAAAACGCGAGTTGACCGAGTCCCTGGCCGATTTCCAGAATCGTCTCGAGGCCTTGAACGCGGCAATCGAAAAATTATCGAACGATTTAACTGCCGCGCAACGCGAACAAACTGAGCTGGAGGAGACTCTCCGCCACGCGCGGGTTGAATTTGAGCAGGCGCAATCTGCGGAACAAAAATCGTCGGCTGATCTTGAAACCGCGCGCCGCCAACTCGACTGGCAAACGAGTCAGCGCGGGGAATTGCAGAATCAGATGTCGGACGCGGAAAAGGATCGGGAACGGCTGGCCGCTTTGGCGTCCGAGCATGAAGCGCAGGCCGCGCAGGCCCAGGATGAAGTCCGCGTGCTGGCAAGTCAATTAAGTGAATTAAGTCTCGATGAAGCGCAGGAACAAGTCGCGTATTGGAATACGCGGCTGGCTGTCGCGGAACAATCGGTGAACAGTGCGCAGGCGCGCAAAGCGGAACGTCAACAGGCAGTGGAGCGGTTTGCGTCTCAAGGACAGGAAGTGCAGGCGCGGCAGGGCGAGGCCGATCAGCAATTGAAAACGCTGGATGAAGAAAAGGGCGGTCTGCGCGAACGCGAGAGTGCCTTGCATGAACGGATCGAGGCGCTGCGCGCACAGATCGAACCCGCCGAAAAAGATTTGGAAACTGCCGAGCAGGAAGAGAATCGTTTGCAGGGCATTGAAGACGCCGCCCAACGGAATCTCGCGAACGCCGAGCGCACTCTCGGACAAGTGCAACTCGATCAAACGCGGCGACAGGAAGCGCTCGACTCTTTGCGCGAAAAAATCACCGATGATTTTGGGCTGGTATCGTTCGAATACGCGGCCAACATGGAAGGTCCGGTGCCATTGCCGTTCGAAGGATTGGTGGAGCAACTGCCCATCGTGACCGAGATTTCATCGGACCTTGAAGAACATCTTGCGCGTCAGCGCGCGCAACTGCGCCGCATGGGTTTGATCAACCCGGAAGCCAAGAAGGAATTTGACGCGGAGTCGGAACGCTATTCTTTTATGTCCGCGCAGGTACAGGATTTGCGCCAGGCCGAAGCAGATCTGCGTCAGATGATCACGGAACTCGATGAAATGACGCGCAAGGAATTTTCGCGCACGTTCGAGGCCGTGGATAAACAATTCCGCGCCATCTTCACGCGTTTGTTCGGCGGCGGCTCGGCGCGGCTGGCATTGACCGATCCGGATAATTTGGTCGAAACGGGAATCGAAATCGAAGCGCGGTTGCCGGGGCGGCGCGAGCAGGGTTTGTCTTTACTCTCCGGCGGTGAGCGCAGTCTGACCGCCATTGCGCTGGTCTTCGCGTTGCTCAAAGTTTCGCCCACGCCGGTCTGTGTGATGGACGAAGTGGATGCGATGCTCGATGAAGCCAACGTGGGCCGCTTCCGCGATCTGCTGGTGGATTTGAGCAAAGACACGCAGTTCATCGTCATCACGCACAACCGCAACACGGTGCAGGCCGCGGACGTGATCTACGGCGTGACGATGGGACGCGACTCGGCCAGTCAGATCATCAGTTTGAAGTTGGATGAAGTCAGTGAAGAGATGCTGGGAAATAACGGGAGATAGCCCCACCCGGCCAAGGAATTTGGAGAGGGTGGGGTAGGGCCTTAAAACAAATCGCCGCTCATTTGAGCGGCGATTGTTATTTTTATTGACTTGCTGAAAGACTGGCCGGGTCGGTTGGGACGATACTTTGCCAGACGTCGAACGTTTGGACTTTGTATTCGTCGCGAGCCTTCGTCAGCCAATCGCTGAATGCAGTTTGACGAGCCTGTTCGTACGCGCTGGCATCCAGCGGGACGTTTTCGTGCGCCAGCACTTGAATGATGTGGTAACCATACTGGCTCTGAATTGGCTGGCTGATCTCGCCGACCTTCAGGCTGAACGCGGCGGTTTCAAATTCGGGGACCATGGCGCCTTTGCCGAACCAGCCGAGGTCGCCGCCAACCACGGCGCTTCCGGTGTCCGTGGACATTTCTTTCGCGATGGTGGCGAAGTCTTCGCCTTTGGCGAGTCTATCCTCGACCTGTTTGGCGGTCGCTTCATCCTTGACGAGGATGTGGCGCGCCCAAACCTGTTCCTGTGTGCGCGGCGTATCGGCGGTAATCACATCGAAGAGTTTGGCGCGCAGGAGGTTGTTCGCGTACAGTTGGCGAATTTGCGCCTCTGTCAATCCCAGCTTCATCAGCGAATCTGCGCCATCTTTGTAGTTCTTTTGGAATTCCTCCAACGTGTAAGGCGTTGCAGTCGGTGTGATGCTGGCCGTGGGCGTGATGGTGGCTGTCGGGCCGAGCGTTGGAGTCGCTGTGGGCGGAATCGCAGCCGTCGGCGAGGCTGTCAGGTCAAGGGTCGGTGTGAGCGTTAGAGTCGGTGTGAGGAATTCGGTGGGCGTTGGCGTAATCGTCACAATCGCCAGGGTGTCTGGCGAAAGAGTCGGGAACGTGATCGAAGTGGGTGTGATGGTCGGAGTGGGTGTGCCGTTCGGAAAATATTGATACGATTCCTGAATCGCTTGATCAATATCCGCCTCGCTGACGGTGATGCCGCGCTTGGCGGCTTCCTGCCGAATCAGTTCCTCGTCAATCATGCGGTCGAGCACGGTCTGTCCCAGCGTGGTGGGTGAGTTGAGTTGCGCTTCGATCTGCTGAATCTGCGAGGAAAGATCCATGCCGAAATATTGAGCATATTGTTGATACTGGAGTTCCATGCGCAGGAGGCGATTGCGTTCCAGGCGGATGCGCGCCTGCCATTCTCCAATCGTCAAGTTGACATCGCCCACTTTGGCGATGGTGCGGCGCGCCTGAAGATATTTGATATCAAGATAGCCATACACCAGCAGGCCAATGACGATGACGACGATACCGATGAAACTGATTAAAATCCAGCGCGTCTGTTGTCGTTCGCGTTCGAGTCGGGCGATATGCTTTTTTGTATGAAGCACGGGTTTTTGTTCCCGCGGGTTTGCCATGTCTCTTGCTCCTTGGGCGAGTGAGCGTGAGGCTCACATCGCCTGCTTCGGTGACGTGAGTCACCGAAGTATTGTGTAGGTTGGAATGAAACCTTTTGAGTTGAGTATTAGAAATGCGGGGCATGGACAATTGCCATGCCCCGTTTTGTGTTGCTAGCGGGGATTATCTTCCCAACGCGCTCCCGTGAAAGGGAGCAGGGCGATGTGCCGGGCGCGTTTGATGGCGCCGGCCAGCACGCGCTGATGACGGGCGCAGGTGCCCGTCTGGCGTCGGGGACGAATCTTGCCTTCGTCAGTGACGAAGCGCTTGAGCATATCCGCCTTTTTGTAGTCAATGCTCAGGCTTTTGTCAGCGCAAAACTGACATGTTTTCGGGCGCGCGAAGTAACGGCGTTCCCCGGGGCCGCCTTCATTGCCGCCTTCGTTATTCACTCTTTCTTCTGCCATTCTTTACTCCATCTTTCATAAGTCGGAGTGATATTCCGACTTGCATTGCTCCGACGACTCACGTCGTCGGAGTGGACGATGTGGGCTTGATGCCCGCTCGTCTCAGAACGGGAACTCATCTTCACTGGCGGCGGGTTCGCCCTCCACAGGCGCAGATTGTTCCTCGCTGCCATGATTGGCATCCCGGCGATCTCCGAGCATCATCATTTCGCTGGCGACGATTTCGACGCTGGTATGTTTCTGTCCTTCTTTGTCGTCCCAGCGGCGCGTTTGCAAGCGGCCTTCGATGTATACCTGCTGGCCTTTGGCGAGATACTGCTTGCAGATCTCAGCCAGATTGCCCCACGCCACGATGTTGAACCACTCGGTCTCGTTGTGACGCTCTCCGTCGGCGCTGTTCCAGGACCTGCTGACGGCCACTGTAAAGGTGGTGACGGGCCGGCCCGAGGGCGTGTAACGCATTTCCGGGTCCTTGCCAAGATGACCAATGATCATTACTTTGTTCAAGCCTCGGCTCATATCCTTCTCCTTTTTTTCTAAACAAATAAACCGGGCAACACAAAATTATGCAACGAGCGTCAGCATATGCCGCATGACCGTTTCAGTATAACGGATATTCTGTTCAAGTGCGGCGGTAGTGGCGGGCGTGAGGGACAGGTTGAACAAAACATAGTTGCCTTCGCGATGTTTGCGAATCTGGTAAGCCATCTTTCGCTTGCCCCAAACATCTACCTTGTCCACACTACCGCCGGATTCGGTCACCCAGCCCTTGACGCGGTCGAGCACGCCGTTAAAAGCGGCCTCGTCCAGGTCGGGCTGGATCACACAAACCAATTCATATTTGCGCATGGGGATGCCTCCTTTCCATGGGATTGCTCTCGTTCAAACCGTGGGTAAGTCGAGAGCGGAAAGGCACGATTGAAACGTACCTTACAAAGCGGGCTGATTGTACGCTAAGAATTTGATTTTGGGGAGGGAGGAGGATGCGTCGCACCTTACGGGCAGATAAAGCCGCTTAATCAGCGAAATATCATCGAGAGGCTTATCCCGTCAAATATGGTGCGACGCATTCGCGGATCTCTCCGCGTCTTTACCGGACGTAAATCGGGTTGCTGAAAATCCAGCCTCGTCTGCGTCCGAGGAATTTCCGATATGCTTCGACGCGATAGACGCCAGGTTCGGTCGCGATGTAAGTTAGCGCCTGGCTTTTTCGCGCGGACTGGATGACATGTCCATCTTTGATGAATCTGATCTCTGCAAAGTAGGGCAGATGCGCCTGCAACGTGACGCCGCCTCGAGCGGGGATTTCATCTCCCATAATGGCGGCCGCCTCGCGTCCCTGGGCGGTGAAGCGGAAGCCGCGCGTGGGCGCGGGCAGGTCATAGCCGATAAAACAATGTCCCGCGGCCAGTGCATCGCAGATCATCCGCTTGTCCGTCTCAACATTTCCGCTCAACTCATTTGGAATCAAGACATGAGTGTTGATCGTGCGGAAATGAAAATCGTATGGAAAGATAATTTTATTCAACGGTCCGAGATGATAGCGGATGGCGTGCGAGTCAGAGCCGCCGATGGCGACCACGCGCCTGCTGACGAGCAGTTCGTCCCACTTGCGAAGTGTATCTGGAAGAGGGGCGCGTGCGATTAGCGCGGGGAAGTAAGCGTAGAACAGCCCGTGCAGTTTCGTTGGGATGACGGTTTTGAATTCGCTCAACGCGTTCCATAGTTCGATGCCCGTGTAATTCGTGACGAACCAATCCATCCACGAGATGTCGGTCTCGTTGAAGGCTGGCGCGGCCGGATCGTTTGGGTGCGCGATGAACGAAAGCCCGCCCGAATCTTTGACGGCGTTGATCAGAGTCTGAGGATCGTCGGCCAGCGTTGCCAGGTCCTGCCCCGAGCCGAAGACCAGCAAATGATTCTTTTGCGGGTCGCGGTCCTGGTCGTGAATTTCCTGCCCGATCAACATCAGAACTTTGCGTTCTCTTGCCCTTTGTTCTTTGAGGGTGTCGTTTTTATAATAGCCCTCGAAGCCCTGCACGAGCACGTTATGATCGGTGACGATGACAGCATCCAGACCGCATTTGAGCGCGGCGTCGGCGATATCGTGGTGACTGCCGCCCCCATCCGAATAGCGCGTGTGCATGTGCAGGTTGACGACGATTTCTTCCATGAATTCTCTCTTCATGACGTGACAGTCACTTGCAAGTGACTGTCACGTTGACTGCAGAATGCTTAGTTGACGAGTTTCTTTAATAGCAGGTATAATTTGCCCGCTCATTTTCAGGAGGCATACGCATGATCAAGTTTCTCGACATCGCGCTGATTATAACCGCTGTAGGACTCATCCTCAGCGTTATTCTACAGAGCAAAGGCGCAGGCCTGGGCGGACTGACGGGTTCCGATGCCAGCAGTGTGTTCACCGCGCGCCGCGGCATCGAGCGCGTCTTGTTCTGGGTTACGATTGTATTGAGCGTGATCTTCTTTGTGCTTTCGCTCGTCATCGTGATTCTTGGACGTTAACGCCACCGACATAAGAAAGGCCGGCTGTCCGCGCTGGGGTCTTGACATGCTTGACCGGCGGGGAATGGCGTCGGCCTTTCTTTATTTATGCCCATCTCTGACTTTATTTCCATTATGAAACGTTTACGCTGGCAGATCGCGGTGGTGCTCGCGACACTGGTCATTGTGGCTGTGCTCTTGTTCAGCCAACAGCCGGTGATCGCGCCGACTCAGCCGCAAGCCGCCCCCGGCGGAGTTTATACCGAGGCCCTCATCGGCTCGCTCGGACGACTCAACCCGCTCCTCGATTGGAACAACCCCGCAGATCGCGATGTGAATCGCCTGATCTTTAGCGGCCTGATGAAGTTCGACGCGCATGGCCTGCCTCAACCTGATCTCGCAGAATCATGGGGCGCTTCCGCCGACGGAACGATCTATAACTTCACATTGCGCGCGAATGCCGTCTGGCACGATGGCACACCGGTCACCAGCGATGACGTGATCTTCACGATTGATTTGATCAAAACCAGTTCGTTCTATCCTCAGGACATCAAGGACCTGTGGAATAAGATTGACGTCAAGAAATTGAACGACCACAATTTGAAATTCACCCTGCCCGAACCGTTCGCACCTTTCCTTGACTATGTAACGTTCGGCGTGCTTCCCCGGCATTTGCTCAACTCCACGCCTCCTGAACAACTTGCGAACGCCGACTTCAACATCAGGCCGGTTGGGACCGGACCATATAAATTCGATCACTTTATTATCGGCGGCAATGGTCAGGCTACAGGTGTGGTGTTGACTCATAATGACAGTTACTACGGCCAGAAGCCTTTTATTTCTCAAGTCGTGTTTCGATATTATCCCGATTCAAAAACCGCGTTCGACGCATACAAACAAGGCGAAGTGCTCGGCATCAGCCAGCTCACGCCGGACATTCTGCCGCAGGCCCTGCTGGAGCCTGCTCTTTCTGTTTACACGAGTGGCCTGCCTGAAATGAGCATCATCCTTTTTAACTTGAAGAATAATGAAGTCCAGTTTCTTCAGAACGCGAATGTGCGCCGCGCTTTGATGCTGGGATTGAATCGCGATTATCTGGTCTCTGCGTTTCTGCATGGACAGGCGATTATCGCCGATGGGCCAATCATGCCCGGCTCGTGGGCGCATTACGACGGCGTCGAACACATCGGTTATGATCCGGATGCGGCGGTGGCTTTGCTCAAAAGCGAAGGCTATGTGATCCCGGCCACGGGCGGGACAGTGCGTTCCAAAGACAACGAGTCGCTGGTGTTGAATCTCGTTCATCCGGACGACGCGCTCCATACTCAGATCGCGCAAGCCATTCAGCAACAGTGGGCATTGATTGGCGTTCAGGTTAATTTGCAAGCCGTTCCCTATGATCAGATCGTTTCCGATTATCTTGGCCCGCGGACGTATCAGGCCGCGCTGGTGGATCTTAATACGGCGCGCACACCCGACCCCGATCCATATCCGTTCTGGCATCAGGCCGAAGCCACCGGCGGACAGAATTACTCACAATGGGATAACCGCGCTGCCAGCGAATATCTTGAACAAGCGCGCACCGAAACGGACTTTACCATACGTGCGCGTTTGTATCGGAACTTTCAAGTGGTCTTTGCAAAGGAACTGCCTTCGCTTCCCTTGTATTACCCAGTCTATAGCTATGGCGTGGATGCGCAGGTGCGCGGTCTGCAAACGGCGCCCTTGTTGTACGATACAAGCGACCGCCTTGCGTTCATCGAAGACTGGTACGTGGTCACTCGCCGCGCGCTCGAACAGACTCCTCAGCCGACCGTCGGGCCGTAACAAATCTTTCATGGCGAATTCTTCGGAACGGAATTCGCTTTTCTTTGTCATATCAAACAGGAGCCATCATGCTGAACAAAGCCCTCGAATTCGCAAGACAAAATCAGGAACGCTTTTTGAACGAACTCAAGGACGTGCTGACCATTCCGTCCATCTCGACCGATCCCGATCACAAACCGGATATACAACGCGCCGCGGAATGGATGGCGGAACACCTTCGCGCCATCGGCATGGACAATGTGCAGATCATGCCCACAGCCGGACATCCCGTTGTGTATGGCGAATGGTTGCGCGCCGGTAAAGCCGCGCCGACGGTGATGATCTACGGCCATTATGATGTCCAGCCTGCGGACCCGCTCGAACTGTGGTCGACTCCGCCGTTCGAACCGTCGGTGCGCGGTGAGAATCTATACGCGCGCGGCTCGGCGGACATGAAGGGTCAGGTGTTGGCATCGCTCAAGGCGGTGGAATCCGTGATGAGGTCTGGCGGGATGCGGGTGAATCTCAAATGGCTGATCGAAGGCGAAGAGGAGATCGGTTCGGAGCATCTCGACGACTTCATCAAAAATCACAAGGAATTGCTGGCCGCGGATTTTTGTCTCAATACGGACGCGGGCATTTTGTCCGCGGATAAACCGTCCATCACCACCGGTTTGCGCGGACTGGCGTATTTTGAATTGCGCGTTTATGGCCCGAGCAAAGACTTGCACTCCGGCTTGTTTGGCGGCATTGTACACAACCCGGCGCAGGCCCTGGCCGAATTGATCGCGGGTATGCACGATAAGAACGGCAAGATTACGTTGCCCGGATTCTATGATAAGGTTCGCAAGATCAATAAAAAAGAGCATCAGGATTTCGCGCGTCTTCCAGTGAACAACAAACTTTTCCTGCAACAGACCGGCGCTCCCGCTTTGTGGGGCGAACCGAAGTTCCTGCCCGCGGAGCGCATCGGGGCGCGCCCGACGCTGGAAATTAACGGTTTGCTTTCAGGGTTTACCGGCCCCGGCTCGAAGACGGTCCTGCCCGCCTGGGCCATGGCGAAAATCTCATGCCGTTTGGTTCCCGATCAAACGCCTGAAGATACCATCAAACAAATGAAGAAATATCTCAAGGAACACGCGCCGAAAGACATCAAATGGGAATTGACGTATCTGCACGGCGCGGGCGCCGCGCTGGTCAGCAGTGACAGCCCGGGCGTGCAGGCCATGAGCAGGGCTATGCACAGCGTTTGGGGGCAGGAGCCATACTTCCTGCGCGAAGGCGGCTCGATTGGCGTAGTTGTCCAATTGCAAAAGCATCTCGGCGTTGATTCTGTTCTCACCGGTTTTGCCCTGCCGGATTGCGACGCGCATTCGCCGAACGAAAAACTGCATCTGCCCACGTGGTACAAAGGCATTGATGCGCTGATTCACTTTTTCTATAATTTGAAATGAATTTGTAGAGCGGGGTTATCCCGCCCTGCAGAAAAAATTATGGAAGATCGAATTATCACCTACGGCGGTCAGGCCGTCATCGAAGGCGTGATGATGCGCGGGCGAAAGGCGTTTGCCATCGCCATGCGCGCGCCGGATGGCAGGATCGTTGTTCATCAAGAGAAGTTAGGCGGGATTTATCGTTCACGCATCGCGAAGATTCCTTTTTTGCGCGGCATGATTTTGTTGTGGGACGCGCTTGGAATTGGGATGCGCGCTCTGACCATCTCTGCCAATACACAAACCGGCGAGGATCAGAAACTCGAGGGCCCGGCTCTTTATTTGACGTTGGGCGTGTCGCTCACCATCGGCATCGGACTCTTCTTTTTGCTCCCCGCGGGACTCGGCGGGCTTGCCGAAAAATATCTCACGTGGAATGCCTGGTGGAGCAACCTGCTTGAAGGTGCGCTTCGCCTGGCTCTGCTCGTCGGCTACATCTGGGCGATTGGCTTTATGCCCGATGTGAAACGACTTTTTGCATATCACGGCGCGGAACACAAGACGATCAATGCCTTCGAGGCGGGCGCGGAGTTGACCCCCGAATCCGTTGCAAAGTTTTCGCTGGAACATCCACGTTGCGGCACGGCCTTTTTGCTCACACTGGTGGTGGCTTCCATTTTTCTTTTCACCCTTCTGGGGCCTCTCCCTTTTGCATGGAGACTGATCAGCCGCGTTCTGCTCCTGCCGGTGCTGGCAGGCATTGCCCTCGAATACATTCGCTGGACGGCGAATCATTTGAACAGCCCACTCGTGCGCTGGATGATCAAGCCCAATCTTGCCCTGCAGAGATTGACCACGCGCGAACCGGACTCGTCCATGCTGGAAGTGGCAATCAAATCGTTCAATTCGATGCGCGAGGCCGAACAGAAATTTGCTGTTTAGGCGACATGAGTTGCCGAAGTTGAAAATGCTTTATAATCATCAGCGAAAAAATGAAGGACAGGTTATGGCCTGTCCTTTTTTGTTTAATGACCCAGTAAATATTGCCACAGAGCACACAGAGACTCTGAGCTTTTCTCTCCGGTCTCTGTGGCTTGAGAAATGGATTTGTATGAAAAAACGAAGATGGCTTTGGGCTTTACTGACTCTGCTGGTCATAACGGGACTCTGCTTCAGCGGAATCCTGATCTATGATAACGGCCGGCCGCTTCAAGTCCCGGCGAAGGAGCGGTTGTACAAAGGTGTGGACTACGCGCGCAAAGTGGTCCTGTCGCCGCGGCCGATGATGATTCACGTCATCACAATTGATACGCGGACGAATGGCCTGCGCTTCCTCGTCACGCCGCCGGATGACAGAGGCAGTGAGCATCCGTTAAATGCGCGTACTACGTCGCAGTTCTTGCAGGAGTTCGGTGTGCAAATTGCCATCAACGGCGACGGTTTCAATCCATGGTGGTCGAATAGTCCTGTGGATTATTATCCGCATGTGGGCGATCCGGTTGCGCCGCGCGGCCCCGCGGCTTCGCGCGGCAAGGTCTATTGGACCTCGAATGAACCTGTGCCGACTTTGTATATTTCGTCGCGCAACTCATTCAGTTTCGACGCGCCTGCCAGACCTTACAACGCGATTTCTGGCGAATATATGCTGGTGATGGGCGGCGAGCCGATGCCTGACCTCGACAATAAGACTCTTCATCCGCGCACCGCGATCGGCTATTCAAAAAATGGGAGGTATTTGTATCTTGTGGTTGTAGATGGGCGCCAGCCATTTTACAGCGAGGGCATTACTTTGCAGGAACTTTCTAACCTGATGATTCCGCTCGGCGCGTACTACGCGATGAATCTCGATGGCGGCGGCTCGTCAACGATGGTGGTAGAGCGGAAGAATGGTCGGCCGCGCGTGTTGAATTCCCCGATTGACAATTACATTCCCGGCCGCGAACGGCCTGTGGCGAATCATTTGGGTGTATTTGTAAATAAGTAGGGCGCGATATATCGCGCCCTGCGCGTCAAAACGCGATCTCCCCGATCTGTTCAAAATTCACATCAAACAGTTCTTCGGCTTCCATCTCCGCTTCGGCGTCCTCGATTTGACCCGCCTGTTTGCCGCGGTCACAATACGAGCGATATGTGCAGAAGCGGCACATTTTTTCATCTTCGGTCAGTGGGAATTTTTTTGCGGATGAAATCTCGTCAACGAATTTCTCGATGACGGACCAATCACGCTTGAATTGTTTTGCATCGTATGAAAATCTGGCTGGATCATTTGGATAATCTGCGAACCAGTAAACCATCTCGATCTGTTCCGGGACGATGGGCCGGCCGCCGTTTAAATGACCTCCCGCCACCGCCAACAGTGACCGATACACGCGCGTCTGCCAGCGCGCCGCCAGCCACTCGTTGCGCGGGCGTTTGGTGTAGGTCTTCCAGTCGAAGATGATGGCTTTGCCCTCTTTGATTGCGACCAGATCATACTTTGCCAGTAAACGGTGCTCCCCAACTGGGCAGGAAAGCGCCAGTTCCATGAAGCGCGCATAATTATCAATTCCTAAATCAGCCCCCTGATAATTTTGCCACCAGCGTTGCAAATCCGGTGTGTTTGCCAGGCGCGACAATTTTTCCGCGGGCAGGCCAAGCATATGTTGCTGAACAAGTCTGTGGAAAAGTTGACCCTCCAACTGGCGGCGCTCGTTTTCGACGACTGGCTCCGTTTCAATCGCGGGCCAGCTCAACTGCTCGATATACCGAAGTTGAAAGCGGCGCGGGCAATCGGCGTAATCCTGAAGCGAGGATTGTGAGAATGTGAAAGGAGTTGGCAGATGGTTCTTTATGTCCATGACTTGTTTCATTCTACCGCGTCGAGGTCCTTATTGAATAACGAAAACGGTCTCGCGGGTGTGAATCCCAAGCCCGATCTCGCTCTTATCGTATTCCTCGCGCCGCCCATGCCCGTGCAACCAGAGAAATTGAACCATCCGAATTAAAAGGCAAGCCGGCGCGAATTTGCTCGCGTAGTGCGGCGCGGCGTTCTTCGCTTAACGACATCGCATAACTCGGCGCGGGTCCCTGGCCGCCCAGAAACGGTGACCAGTAATCGTCGAAATCGCGGAAAATCGTGGGAGCTTCAATCGGGCGGACTTCCACATTGCGCAATCCAGTTGCTTCAAAGAACCGATGCAACATGTCGGGATGGCAGATCGGGAAACGAGGACCCTCATCGAGTTCAGCCGCGCTTGGATCCAATTTAATTGCCGCGTCGAAGAAATGGCGGATCAATTGCATCCCCTCCGCATAATCCCAAACATAGACCCCCACAACGCCGCCCGCTTGTGTGACCCGTGTCATTTCCGCGAGGGCGCGCTCGGGATGAGGAACAAAGTTGAGAACGAGACCCGACACAACGGCGTTGAATATTCCAGCGTCCTCCGCCAGCACTTCGGCATCTCCAACATCAAATTGGACTCGACTATCCTGCACCTGTTCCCTCGCAAAGTGGACAAAGCCCTCGGAGCGGTCAATTCCTTTGATTTGAGATGGTTTGGCAAGTTGAAGAATGGTCTGGCTCAGCGCGCCGGTTCCACAACCCACATCCAGCCAACGACTGCCTGCCGGGACCGCCAGCCAATTTAGGAACTCGCGCGCGACGAGGCGGCTCCAGCGACCGATATATCGCTCGTAAGCTTCCCCATTTGCCCAATTATCTTTCGGTTTCCTGTCCATGCACTACTCCTAAAGTAAAAGACTCAGCAAAAACAGATTTTGCACTACCATCCACTACTGATAACTGTTCAATGTCCACTCACTTTTATTTTCCCACCATCCCATCAACTCACTCAACGCCAGGGATGGCGTCGCATCGCCCTGCCTGCCTGAATTCCACGTCACAATCAACTCGCGCTTTGCGCGCGTGATGCCCACATAGAATAGACGCAGGCGTTCCTTGACGTAATCCAGCCGCGAGCGCATCGTCGCCGCGCCTTCCTCGTACCAGTCATATTCACTCGACGACTCGAGCGCGGTCAACTGCGCCAGCGCCTCCGCTTCGAGATTCAATCCGTTCCGCACGAACCACCGCTCCGAAATAAAACGGTCGTTCGGCATGTTCGAGGGGAAGTCGTAGTTGTTCACCGACATCAAATACACGCGGTCCCATTCCAGTCCCTTCGCCTTGTGCATCGTCGTCACCACCACGCGTCCGCGATGTCGTTCGGGGTCGAAGCCCGAATCGTCCGACGAGAAGCCGATGAAACGCCGTTCGTTCTTGGCAATCACCGCCAGTTCCGCTGTCAACTCAGGCAGGCGCCAATCCGCGTGATCGTCCGCCGCCTGTCTCAACACCAGCGCCAGTTTATGCGCCAGCGCCAGATCCGACGCTTCGCTGAACACATCCTGTGCCAGCGTGAGAATCAACTGGTCAATGGGAAGGGTCACCGCGTTCAACCATCTCTGGACATTGACTCGGAACGCGCTTAATTCTTCGATGACTTGCTCCGCTTCGGACTCACCGATACCTGCCAGCCAATCATGATCCTGACGCGGCGCTATAAAGTTTTCCACATCAACCATTTTGCGCAATAAGTTTGATGTCGTTGCGAGGAGCGTTTGTTGCGACGAAGCAATCTCCTCATCATTGAGATTCTCCTCCTCGACAGGAGATTGCTCACCTGCACTTGCGCCAGGTGCAAGTGCCGCAACTTGCGTTCGCAATGACGCTCCCTCCCTCCAATCTCTTCTCCACACCTCATAAACTTTTGATAACTTTCTTGCAGAACTTGGGTCAGATAAATACGCTAACAGGTGACTCAACGATCCCGCCGCGGCGCGCGTCTCGGATGTGGACGAGACCAATTCTATCGGCTCGATGCCGCGCTTGCGCAGACCATCAATGACTTCGATGCCGCGCTGGTTGCGTGGAACAAGAATCGCAATTGTCGGTTGTCCTTCAACGGGAGTTTTTGCAAATGAATCGAGATAACTCTTTACCGATTTCAAAACCGCTTCAAGTTCTTCTTCAGGTGTGTACTTCTTGCTGATGAATCGAATCGCCTCGGGGTTATCGGGCGGGTTCTGTTGCGGGTCATCTTCAGGGACAGGCACGATATGCGGCAACGACATCGCTGTCCGCACTTCGGGGATGGGGTGCGAGGCCGTCACCCAGTCAATCAAATGATTCGCAAGATCAATGATGGATTGCTGTGAGCGGCCCGATTCGTTCATGTCCACGTGCGGATTGTTTTGGATAAACGCGCGCAAGAGTTCGGGCGAGGCGGTGGTAAACGTCTCGAAGATGGCTTGGTTGGGGTCGCCAACGCGAACCCAATTTCCTACCCCCCTCCGGCTCCCCCCATTTTCTTCGAAAATGGCAGAGTGAGAGCCACTTAAGAGAGAGAGTATCCTCTCCTGCGTCAGACTCGAATCCTGTGCTTCATCTTCCAAAATAAATGGATAGCGATAGCGTAATCGCTCAAGATATTCCGCGTCGTTTTCGAGGAGGGTCAACGCGAGGCGAATCAAATCATCAAAGTCCACGGCGCCGCGATAGGCGAGGGCGCGTTGATAGTCCGCGTAGATGCTCCAGCCGAGTTCGGCGAGAGGCAGAGGGGCGGGAGAGACATCCAGTTTGGCTCGCAAGCTTTCGGGAGTCAGGAGGCGGTCTTTGGAGGAACGGATAAAGGCTAAGGCGAGGGAGTCCAATAAATCAGGCAGTTGGCCGCGCTTCACCCAATCCAATTTCGATTGATCGAGGGCAGGGTCGAGATATTCATCCAGCGAGTGATTCGCCAGCCACGCATTGACCGACTCGCGGCGGATGAAGCCCGCCTCGCGTTCGTCAATGATGCTGAATTGATTTTCGAGTCCCACGCTGGCAGGCTTCTCGCGCACGATGTCATGCGCCAGCCCGTGCAGTGTGCGGACGCGATATTTATAAAGCGCCTGCAAAGGATTGTCGAAGAAGCGTTTGATGCGCCCTTCGAAATTGTCCACCGCCGAGTTGACGAGGGTGACGATGAGCACTTCCTGATCGTCGCCGAGCCAGCCTTCGTGAATGATCTTCGCCGCCAGCGCGGAGAGGATGTGAGTCTTTCCCGCGCCGGGGACGGCGGCAATGCCGAGGCGTCCGCCGCGATATTTCAATATTTCCTGCTGGGAGGGGCGAGGGGTGAAGTTGTTCATATTATGTGGGATCATTGATTGTAGACAATGGATAAATGGTTAATGGTTTGTGGATAGCGAATGCAGAAGAACCATGAACCATCCTCCATGATCCATTCACTTCTCATCTCTGAACTCTGCTTTTGAAGAGTGTAACCTGATCGGGCTTGACTTGAATATCGCTGTTCAGCGGACTTGTGAGCAGATAATACTCCAACCACGGATGCAGGTCAGTCAGAACTTGGCTGTCCTTTTCGTCGCTTCGGATTTGATTCTGGTCGCGCAGGAAAGAATTCAAAATAAAGGATGGACTGAGTCTCACTTCGAGATCGGGGCCGTAGAGTTGACCGGTCAACGCGGCGTAGCCCGTCGCGGCTTGATCCATGTAATCTGTGTGATAAATGATTGGATTATTACTGGCAACCATGAACTCGGCTTGAAACTGATCAGCATACGGAAAAACTTTGGCAAGCGTGTGAGGAACGATATGCGTCTCGCGCATCCACGCGCAGAGCACGCCGTTTGGGGTGAGATGATTTCGGTAAATCTTCAACGCTTCTTCTGAATATAAATTATTGTGTCCCGCGGTGTGCTCGCGCAGAGGGTCAATCGAAATCAAGTCAAATTTTTCGTTTGGGAACGCGTTCAAGTATCGTCGGCCATCGTCCACGATGTAGGCGACGCGCGGGTCGCTGAGAGTCAGCCGCGCCGAATCGAGATTGCGCGTCAGAAACGGATGAATGTCTCCCAGCAGTTCCACGATCACGATCTCTTTTACGCTTGGGATACTGCTGTAGAAGAGCGCCGAATATCCGCCGCCGAAGCCGATGATCAGAATCCTTTCAGGCCTGGACGCGCCCGCGCAGGCCAGACCTCGGTTTTCATACGTGCCTTTGGGCGGGAAGAAGCTGTTGACTTCACCGCCGATCCAAAATAGACCGCGTTGACGCGCGCTATCCGGCTCGTAGGTCAACGCCAAAACACTGTCGCCGGATTCAGAAATGACCGCGTCTTGTCCCGTGCCGGAAGTGTAGAGGCGCGAATAGAACTCGCCGCGTTCCGGAACAAAGACGACACCCACGAGCGCGATCAAGCCAAGGGCGATCAATCCGTTTCGTCCCGCCGACGGTTTCTCTGCCCGGTTGAAAAAGTAAAAGGCGGGGAAGAGAAATGTCGAAACGGCCAGCAGTTTCAAGGTCCGTTCTGAGCCGATGCTTGGGAGCAGGACAAAACTGATGACAAAGGTCCCAGCCACAGAGCCGATGATGTTGGCCAGGTGAATGTCCCCCACACGCCTGCCGGATAAAAGCGGATTGTTGATCGAAAGCCGATCCAGCACCGGCAGACCTCCGCCCATCACGAGACTGGGCGGCAGAACCAAAATCAGAATCGGCAGGAAATAATTCCAAAGATTTTCGAGCAGTATTTTTTTCGAGAAGAGCATTTCGTGATTGACTCTGATGAATGGAATGGCTGGCTTTTGCGTCTCGATGAAATTTTGAACCCACGGCGCGTTGAATTTGAGTGAAAGCCAGAACGCGAGAAAAGTCAGCGCGGCAATCGCCGCCCCTGCCAGTTCGATTTTGCAAAATAATAAGACCGCGTTCGATGACGCGTCGGCTCTGCGTCCCCAGAGCGCGCCGCCGAGCGCCAGCCCAAGCAGAAAGATGAACAGGATGGATGGAAACGCGTAGGCCGTGTTTTTGTCCACGATGAGCAGGACGCGAACCCACAACATTTCGTAGCCGAGGCCGAGAAATCCAACGAGAAACGATGAGATCAGGATCGTTTTGTATCCCCATGTGATTGTGGTGATGCTCATCGATTCTTTGGATTTAGATTCAAGTGCTTGGTCGCGTTTCCGGCGTGAAAGCACCAGCGCGCACAGGCCGACAAAAATGTTCAAGCCCGCCGCGATGTAAACGGTTCCATCCAAGCCATATGACCCGATCAACACATAACCAGCCGCAGCGCATCCAAACGCCGCGCCCAACGTGTTGATGCCGTATAAAATGCCGATGACCTGCCCCGATGTTTCCACTCGGTTCACGAACGATTGAGTTAACAGCGGGAGAGTCATTCCCATGAGCGTGGTTGGGATTAAAAGAATAACAAAACTGATCAAAAACACTAACGCATATGGACTACCCGCCGTGCTATGACCGATCCAAATGATGACCGTTGGGCTGGCGACACCAAAGAGAGCGACCGCGGTTTCGAGAATGCCATACAACAACAGTGTGTTTTTTAGATTGCGCGCAATTCGCCCGCCGATCAGTGACCCAATCCCAAGGCCGGCCATGTAGGCCGCGACAATCAGCGTTACCGAAATCATCGTCACGCCGAAATGCAATTCCAGCAATCTCTGCCAGACGATTTCATAGATCAGCCCAGCCGCGCCTGAGATCAGGAACAGCGCCGCGAACAGTGGAAGAAGATACGAATCCCTCGATTTCATATTGCCTTTTGCGTTGTCAATTTTCCGCGCCTTGCTCTTGCAAAACTTTTTGGAAGGCCTTCAACAACTCGCCGCGTTGTTCAAATCCGCTTTCGCCAAGTTCGGAGAGACCGATGTAGATGCGTTCCTTGCAGCGATGCAATAGGCCAGATACGAGACGCGCCAACGATTCGCGATTGGCTTCGACTTCATCCGCATCCGTCCAGACCCGATCACGGGTCCAGCCTCGAGAGAGCACATACGGATGCGTAAGCGGTTGCGCCAGGCGCTCGTGCCATCCGCTGGAACCGATGTCCAGCCAGAATTGAATCGCAACCGGACGGTTCATCATCAAGAAGGTGTGCGCGGGTGCGACCAGCACCGCGTCTTTGTCTTCCGTGCGCCACGACTCGACGTATGAAGCGGCAATCACGCCCTCATTCAGCATTAGGACGTATTCCTTGCCGAAATCAAAATCGGGACGATCTTTCATCACGAAGGACGGTTCCATGGCTTGGCGGAACTTCTTCACCGATTCGATCAGGCTGGCGGCCACACGAACGGAATCGAAATTATCGTGATAGCCAAACCCAGGCTGAGATAAAACTTCGCCGAACAGTTTGCGGAAGAAGTGATCCAGAGGAAGATAATTCGACATTCTATATTCGGCAAGAAAATCCCGAATTATCGAATATCGATTCCCGATTGTGTATGTGATTCGTTCCTGCATCTCCGTGTTGATTTCGTCGAAGGTTGAAAGTTGCAGGTCGCGCGGACGATAGACGATGTCGGTCAGCAACTGGGCGCGGACGAGGTCGAGTCCCGCGATGGATTGCATGAGCGCGTACGCCGCGTCGAATTTTGGCGGGCGGATATTCCAATGCGGGTGTGCCAGCGCGGCCAGCGTGATCAGCGCGCGGCTGGCGGGTTCGTCATGCAAAGAGCGCGACGGGCGATGCGAGCGGACAGGAACGCCGCGCGCTTCGAGGCGATGCATCAGCGAGAAGCGAAGCGCGTCCGAGAGATAGGGTGCAAGAATGACGATGTCGGAAGGAGATACTTGATGACTGGAAACTAGAGATTGGATTTCGTTGACAACGGCATCGAGGAGCTCGGGGTAGAAACGGGAGGTGATGGTAGATAACGCCCTCACCCCCGTCCCCTCTCCCAATTTTTGGGAGAGGGGTGCCGAAGGCGGGGTGAGGGGAGAAATCGATTCAATTAAAGAACCGACCAAATTTTGAACATCTTCTGACGTCACAAACGAATCTTCGGTCACGACCTGTTCATCACACAACTCGCGCAACGCAAAAGCTGTGTCCACGTCCGCGCCGAGGAAATAGCGATAGCCTCCGCCTTCATCGTAAATGAGCAGGGCGGATTGAAAGTCCACGAGCCATTCTCGAATGAGATCATGGGCGCGTGCGCCATCTTCCTCGAGGTTGTCATAGATGAGATGGCGATATGTTTTTACAAGATGCTCGCGGACTTGAGTTTGCGGCCATAGAATGTTTGCGAAGATTTCAAATTGCAGTGAGAAGTCCAGCAGGTTATGTTGCAGGCAATAGTCACGGAAGCGATTGGCGCAATCCTGTGCATCGGCATAGACGCGGCGCTGGGCGGGGTCGCCGTAAAAGGCGGCGTCGAGCCGCGAGGCGATTTCGGTGTGAGGAAAGCCGACCACCGCGGCCTTGTTCAAGTTATCAATGATCTGCGAATACAAGCGATTGCGGTCAATCGTGACCGATTCAAAATAACCTTCATCCAGCAAAGGCCGCACAAGATAGGCCATGTAATATTGCGCGGTCTCAAGTGTGAGAAAAATTGGAGGTTGATCGGGAAATGCAAACCCGGCTTGTTCCGCGGCGAGCGGCCAGAATAAATCACACATGCGCCGCGCCAGACCGCCGACCGTGGCGGGAGTCACTTCGCCGCCCGCGCCGCGCAGCGGCGATTGGATCACATCGAGATATGGTTCTTGCAATGAACGTTGTGGGGTAAGAACCAAAATCTGATCTGCAGGCACGCCTTGCGCGAGCAGATGTTTGAGCCGCTCCACGCCCGCGCTGGATTTGCCTGTTCCTGCCGGGCCGGAGACGAAGAGTTTATGGTCGAGGGGAGATTCGATGATTTGACGCTGGGCGGGCGAAGGGTCCGGCATGAAGCGAGGGTAGTGTATCGCGATGGATTTGTCAATCGGGTGAGACGGCTTCATGCCGTCATCGCCCACTCCGACGGCGTGAGTCATCGGAGTAAAGACCAGAGACCGTGGACGATGGACCACGGTCTCTGGTCAACGGTCTACGGTCAATTAAGATGTTTCTTGAAAAACTTCTTTGCGCGCTCCCACGCATCTTTCGCGGCTTCGGGTTTATAAACGTTTGGATCGGTGTCGCGGAAGAAGGCGTGACCAGAATTCGGGTACACAACCACTTCATGTTCGACGCCGACTTCGTCCAGCAGTTTGTCGAATTGCTCCACGGTGCCAACAGGGATGGATTGGTCTTTGTCGCCGAAGAGACCCAGCACCGGCGCTTTGAGATTCGTGCGCAGTTGATCGAAGACCTGTTGCATCCCGCCGCCGTAAAACGTGCAGACTGCGTTGACAGGCCGCGTCACGCTCAGCGACAGGGACATGCGCCCGCCGAAACAAAATCCAACACTGCCGATTTTGCCGTTGCAATCCGGATGGTTTTTCAACGCGTCGAAGACTTTTTGCAAATCATTGACCGCAGTCGGCCCATATTTTTGGACCAGTCTCTGTGCGGTTTCACCATCGCCGAGTTTGGCGAGTTCGCCGTGATACAAATCCGGCGCGAAAGCGAGATAACCTTCTTTTGCAAAACGATCCGCGATGGACTTCGTTTGATTGTCGAGTCCCCACCATTCCTGAATGACGATGATCGCTGGCCACGGGCCATGGCCGGACGGTTTGGCAAGATGTCCTGAGACGCCACCGAGTTGAACGAGATCGCTCATATCTGCTCCTTTGGGCTGTGTTTTGATGAAGGTTATTTTTGGCTGATCAAATTATAGTACACATCGCTTCCTGCCAGTCGAAAATTACCCGGTCAAATGGTTGTGAGCCAATGACTTTTATTGTATAGTTGAGAAAATTCGGAATGACACAGGAGGATGCCATGCCCGCAGTTGCCAGACCCGGAAGTTATGTCAAATTTTCTGATAAGCTCACTGCATCACTGAACGACATCACGCGCATGATCAACGAGCACAAAGCCATGATTGATTCCATTCAAGAAGTGGCGCTGGAGTTGACCACTTCCATCGGCGCCCTCCACACGCTCACGGTCAAGTATGCAGGCATTGCCAACAATATTCTCGACATGCTCCTGCCGCTTGCCAAGAGTATGCCTATCATTCCCAGGAACGTGACCGCCATGCTCGCCAATCTGGAAGCCGTCACACAAAAGATCATTGACAATCAGACTTCCACAGCCAAAACGATCACTGATGTGCAGGCCGGCTTGCGGACGGGCGATGTGAACAAAATCAAGGGACACGCCGGCGAGTTACAGGCCTTGACCAAGACCCTGACTTCGATACTGCCCAAATAGCCTCGCCGCTTCTTTCCGGACTTTGACCGGGCGCGCGTGCCCCCGGGCTTATGTCAACGCTGTCGGCTCGTGTTGACACAAACTCAGCCACTCGCTTTGGCAACCCACGTTGCCGAAGTAGGCGATAGCGGCTTGACGCCGCTTCGCCTGACATGTATAATATCGTCCGCTTCTGCCCTGGCAGTTGGATTTGCCGGGGCGGTTGCTTGATAAACCCAGCTTCCCCGTGCGCTGGCGAAGGTTGCAGGAAACCCGCGAGCCATTCGGCGAAGTGAATGACTGGAGAGAAAATGAGATACGCAATTGTGGAAAGCGGCGGCAAACAATATAAAGCCGTCGAAGGCAAGACGATTGAAGTGGATCGTCTGTCTGCCAAAGAAGGCGCTCAAGTTGACCTTCGCACGTTGTTGATGGCCGATGGCGATGACTTCATGGTCGGCACTCCGACGGTGAACGGAATTCAAGTCAAGGCCACCGTCGTAGATCACTTCCGCGGCGAGAAACTCTTCCGTTTCAAATACAGCCCCAAGAAGCGCATTCGTGTGCGCGGCGGGCATCGTCAGCAGTATACGCGGCTGATGGTGGATTTCATTGGCAAGCCCGGCGAAACTCGCAAAGTGGAAAAGGTCGAGGCCGCGCCAAAGGTTGAGAAGAAGGCCGAAGCCAAGGCGGAACCAAAAGCAAAAGCCGAGAAGCCCGCTAAAGGTCCCGTGAAAGAAGCGGCGAAGAAAGAAGAAAAGAAAGCGCCCGCCAAGAAATCCACGGAAAAGAAATCCTCGACGAGCAAGAAGTCGAGCAGGTAACGTGAAAGCGTTTGAACGCAAATGAATAATATGCTTCGGCGACTCATGTCACCGGAGTAGGTGATGGCGGCAGGAAGCCGCCTCGCCCAAAGAGGTAGAAATGGCTCATAAAAAAGGCGGCGGTTCCAGCCGCAACGGACGCGATTCAAATTCCCAGCGCTTGGGCGTGAAGCGCTACGCAGGTCAGTACGTGTTGGCCGGTAACATTTTGATTCGTCAGCGCGGGACGAAAATTAAACCGGGCTTGAATGTATCTGCGGGCAAGGACGACACGTTGTTTGCCACGGTTGATGGCGTGGTGATGTTCGATCTCGTGCGCGGACGCAAGCGCGTGAACGTCGTTCCGCAGGAGAAATAAAATGAAGGCAGAAATTCATCCCACTTATTACCCCGACGCAAAAGTGACCTGCGCCTCCTGCGGCCGAACGTGGACCACGGGTTCGACCAAAAAGGAATTGCGCGTGGACATCTGCTCGAACTGCCATCCGTTTTTCAGCGGTGAAGCGCAGCGCATCATTGACATCGAAGGTCAGGTGGATCGCTTCTACAAGAAGTTGACCGCGCGCCAGACGTATGTTGAGACCAAGAAAGCCAAGGACGCCGCCAAGAAATCTCCGGAGCGCCCGGTGGCTGAACTTGAACTCACAGCCCGCGCGACCGAAGCGCTGGCGAAAGCCGGTATCACGGAAGTCAATCAACTCATCAAGAAACTTGGTGAAGGCGATGCGGCAGTGCTCGCGATTGAGGGCTTTGGTCAGAAGTCGTTGATTGATGCAAAGAAAAAACTGCGCGCCCTCGGTTATGAATTGCCCGAAGCGCCCGCGGCAGAAGCGTCTGCTTGATATTTGCAGACGAAGTAAACTCAGGTAAACTAGTGCAGGTAAAGCACCTGCACCTTCGACAGGCAGATGCAAAAGCGTCTGCCTGTTTTGATAATTTTTTCTCCCTCACCTACCCCCTCCGGCCTTCCCGCAAAGAACAGCGGGCGAGCGGCCACCTCCCCTTCTCTCTCCCAAATTTGGGAGAGAGAAGGGAAGGCAGGGTGGGGAAGGGTGTGGGCTGGAGACGATGAATGCGGCACACTCACGGCTCGATCGAAGTTGTTTGCGGTTCGATGTTCAGCGGCAAAACGGACGAGTTGATCCGCCGTCTTGTGCGCGCCACGATTGCCAAGCAAAAGGTGCAGGTATTCAAGCCTGCCATTGACGTGCGCTACGCGGTCGAGAAGGTCACCTCTCATGCCGGTTCCAACTTCGACGCGATCCCGGTCGAAAAATCCTCGGAGATTCTCGACAAGATGGACAAAGACACGACCGTCATCGGCATTGACGAAGCGCAGTTCTTCGATTCTGAAATTGTCAATGTTGCGCAGAAATTGGCCGAGCGCGGCGTGCGCGTCCTGATCGCGGGACTCGACATGGATTTTCGCGGCGAGCCATTTGGGCCGATGCCGATCTTGATGTCCATGGCGGAGCGCGTGGACAAACTTCACGCCATTTGCATGGTCTGTGGAGACGAGGCCTCGCGCACGCAGAGACTGGTCAACGGCAGGCCGGCGCGGTATGATGACCCCGTGGTGATTGTCGGCGCGTCCGAGTTGTATGAAGCGCGTTGCCGGGTGCATCACGAAGTGCCGCGTTAGTTGAGCAGTTGGATAGTTTGATAGTTGCGTGGCTCGTCAGTCAACTATCAAACCATGAAACTAAGAACTATGAAACTAAAGTTATGCAAGATTATAAAGATGTCCTTGCCGAAATTCTGATTGACGAGAAAACTCTCCAGAAGCGTGTCGCCGAACTCGGCGCGGAGATCAGCGAGGACTATCAAAGCGGCAATCTTCTTCTTATCTGCATCCTGCGCGGCGGCGTGCCATTCATGGTGGATTTGAGTCGTCACATTACCGTTCCGCACATGATGGACTTCATGGCGGTCTCATCGTATGGCGCGGGCTCGCGCGAATCAAATGGAAACGTGCGCGTCACGCTTGACCTGCAGATGAACATCAAAGACAAAGATGTTTTGCTCGTGGAAGACATCGTGGACAGCGGCCATACGATTGCGTCGGTGCTTGGGATGTTGGAAACCCGCCAGCCCGCGAGCCTCAAGGTTTGCGCGTTGCTTGATAAAGCAGAACGTCGCGAGGCGGTTGTGCCCATCCATTATCGCGGCTTCAGCATCCCGAATAAATTTGTCTTTGGCTATGGCCTCGACCTCGATGAGTATTATCGCAACCTTCCCTTTGTCGGCGTGGTTGACCTTCAGAAATATCGGCCCGATTGATTTAATTCGACAGGGCGGCAATGGACGAACATAAAGAAGGACATTCTTCTCCATACGCGGGCCGCTGGGTCGCTCGCATCCACGACAAAATCATCGCGCACGGCGGCACGCCTGAACAAGCTCGTCTCGCCGCGCAATCCAGTCGCCACAAAGAAAAGCCCGAAATTATTTATATGCCTCCCGCTGTTCCATTTTCATTTTCACCTTTGCTCGAACGCGTTCACGCCGCTCTCCCCGATCAGGAAATCTATCTGGTCGGCGGCGCGATACGCGACGCTTTGCTTGGCCGCGTCTCACACGACCTTGATTTGGTCGTCCCTCAAAACGCGATTACGATTGCGCGCCGCGTCGCCTCCGCCCTCAAAGCGGACTTTTACATCCTGGATGAATCCTTCGACACCGCCCGCGTCATCGTCTCGACCGAGGATGGGACGCGCGACTTTCTGGATTTCGCGGCATTCCGCGGCTCCGGCCTCGACGGTGATTTGCGCGGCCGCGACTTCACCATCAACGCCATTGCCTTTGACCTCCGCAATCAGACCATCCTCGACCCCCTCAACGGCGCGGCGGATTTGCGCGCCAAAGTCATCCGTGCCTGCACTGATACCTCGCTGAAAGACGATCCGATTCGAGTCCTGCGCGCGGTGCGTCAGGCCGCGGCTTTTGACTTCAAGATCGAGGCCGGGACACGCAAGGCCATGAAGCAGGCCGCATCGCTTTTGCCAAATATTTCTGCAGAGCGTCAGCGCGATGAATTGTTCAAAATCCTCGAAGGCCCGCGGCCCGATGCGTCTCTGCGCGCGTTGGAAATCCTCGGCGTGTTTCCATACCTTCTGCCTGAACTTTCCGCGCTCAAAGGCGTCGAACAATCTTTGCCGCATGTATATGATGTGTGGGAGCATACACTCAGTGCGATGCAACATTTGGAAGGGATCCTTTCTGCTATCGCCCCCCTCCATATCTCCCCATTTTCGGAGAAAATGGAGGGAGAGCAAGAGGAGGGCAGAGGCGACTTGTTCACCGGCCTGCTCACGCTCCGCATCGGACGCTATCGCGAGCAATTCGCCGCGCATTTCAATCAATCTCTGAACGCGGATCGTTCTCTGCGCGCGCTTTTGTTTTTCGCGGCGTTGTATCACGATGTCGCCAAACCCGCCACAAAGTCTGTGGATGAGGCGGGGCGTATCCGCTTCTTCGATCACGATCAAATCGGCGCGAAAGTCGCGGCGGAACGCGCCCGCGCCTTCAATTTATCCAACGATGAAATCGAGCGGCTGAAAATTATCATCGAACATCATATGCGCTTCCACTTTTTCTCCAGCCGCATGGGAGGCGAAGGGAAGGAGCCGTCGCGCAAAGCCATCTATCGCTTCTTCCGCGACGCAGGCGAAGGGGGCGTTGATCTCGTCCTGCTCGGCCTGGCCGACCTGCGCGGTACGCGCGGCCACACCCTCACACAGGAAACCTGGACAGCCGCTCTCGACACAGCCCGCCTGTTACTGGAAAATTACTTGGAAAAACCAGAAGAAACAGTCGCGCCGCCTCGTCTGATAGACGGACGCGATGTGATCGCCGAATACAAATTGGAGCAAGGCCCGTTGATTGGCCGAGTACTCGAGGCGATCCGCGAGGCGCAGGCCACCGGCAAAGTATCCACGCGCGAAGAGGCGCTGGCCTTTGGCCGCGAGTGGCTGAAGGAAAATCCGAAATGAACGCTGTCTACTTCGATCTCGAAACGCAAAAATTATTTCAAGAAGTGGGCGGACGCGACCCGGGCAAGTTGCGTTTGGCTTGCGGCGTCACATATTCAACCGCGAAAAAAGATTTCACGGTTTACATGGAACGCGACGCGCAGGCCTTGCTGGACGAACTTAAGTCTGCGGACAAGGTGATCGGATTCAACATCCGTGAATTTGATTATGAGGTCCTGCGGCCTTACGCGCCCGCCTTCAATTTCGCTTCACTCCGGACCTTGGACCTGATGCTTGATCTACGGCAGACTCTCAACTTCAACCTGCCCCTCGATTCGCTGGCGAAGGCCTGCCTTGGCGTGAACAAGAGTGCGGACGGCGTTCAATCGGTGGAGTGGTTCCGTAATGGTAAGATGGAGGAGGTCGTTAAATATTGCAAGGACGATGTTGATATTACGCGCCGCGTGCATGAATTTGGACGCGAGAATGGGTTTGTTTATTATTACAGCCGACTCGGAAGCAAATTAAAGGTGAATGTGAATTGGAAATGACATTGCTGATTGCTCCGCCGCCGTCCTCGGCGCTGAAGCATCAGATATGAGGAGATAAAAATGGAAAAAGTAAAAATCGCCGGGATCAACATCGCTTACGTTCGCCGCGGAACGGGGAACCCACTGGTGTTGATCCATGGTTATCCGCTCGACCACACCATCTGGGATGAAATCGCTCCGTTGCTGGAGGCGGATTTTGATCTCATCATTCCCGATCTGCGCGGCTTCGGTCAATCCGACCTGACCGAAGCGGATGATTCCATTGTTGACTATGCTTCGGACATTGCCGATCTGCTCTCGCATCTCAGAATCAAGAGAGCAATTCTGGCAGGGCACTCGATGGGCGGCTACGTTGCGCTGGCTTTCGCCCGTGAGTATCCCGATCGCGTGTCGGGTCTTGCGTTGGTTTCCTCGCAGACAATCGCAGACACGCCCGAAAAAAGAGATGGGCGTTATGAAACGGCCAAGCAAGTCATCGGTCATGGCGTGCATGTGGTGACAGAGGCCATGACGCCGAAACTCTCGTCCAATCCCCGCATTCAAGAGTTTGTGCGCGGGCTGATTTCAAAGCAAAGACCCTTGGGCATTTGTACCGCGCTGACCGCCATGGCCGAACGCCCCGACTCGACCGATCTTCTGCAAACATTCAAGTTCCCGGTTGTGATCGTTCACGGAGACGCGGACGCGTTGATTCCAGTGGAGCGCGCACGCGAGATGAAGTTGTCCGTTCCGCAGGCTCATTTCGTCGAATTGCTGGGGCTGGGTCATTTGCCAATGATGGAGAATCCACAGGAAGTGGCCGAGGCGTTGAAGTTCTTCGTCAAAGAAAAGGTGTGAGGAAAGGAATAAAAAGCGGGACCCATTATCGGGTCCCGTTTTGATGCGTTAGGAGGGGAGGGGGTTGGGGTTTGGTTGTATCGTCATCCCGCCCGGCGCAGAGGCGTTCAGTGTGCCTGTCCGTCTGGCGAGTTTGTTTAGATGCGCGACCAAAACCGCGCTGGGCACGGGTTTGACCAGATAATCGTCCGCGCCTGCATCGAGGACGCTGGCGACGATGGACGGATCGTCGAGAGCGGAGAGAACGAGGATGGGGACATTGCTGAAGGCGCGCACGGTTTTGCAGACCTGCCAGCCGTCCATGTCAGGCATCATAAGATCCAAAAGCACGATTCTGGGTGATTTCTCTTTGATGGCGCGTACACCCTCTTCTCCAGTGTTTGCAACAAGAACTTCAAAATTATGGGCTTTCAGGATGACCGATAGCAGGTCGGTGATGGCGGGGTCATCGTCTATGGTAAGGACGGATATGTTCATGGTTTCCACTGCCCTATTATCCATGATATGTACCGATTTACACTTTGCAGATTATTTACAGATTGGAAGGCCGACTGATGATGTTTGTCATTGGTCAAACGCTCTATTTTTGGTAGAATATTTCACAATCTTGAGATATTTCAGTCTTTAGGAGGCTTGCATGAAGAAGTGGGTTTATCTGTTCAATGAAATTAAAGAGATAGAGAGAGCAACAGGCGGTAACTGGGATGATGTGAAAGCGCTCGTGGGCGGAAAGGGCGCGGGTCTGTTCGACATGACGCGCGCAGGTGTGCCTGTGCCGCCATTTTTTACAATCACCACGCAGGCGTGTAACGAATATCAAAAGGCAGGAAAGTTCCCGGCAGGAATGTGGGATCAGGTATTGTCCGCGTTGAAACAAGTGGAAAAGAAGACTGGGAAAAAATTTGGCGACCCGAAGAATCCGTTGCTGGTCTCGTGCCGGTCGGGCGCGAAGTTTTCCATGCCGGGCATGATGGACACGGTGCTCAATATCGGTTTGACGGATGAAACCGCGGCGGGCATGGTGAAGTTGACCGGCAACCCGCGCTTTGTCTATGACTCGTATCGGCGTTTGATCGAAATGTTCGGCGCGGTCGTGTTGGGAATCCCCGATGAGGCGTTTGAAGAACCGCTCAAAGAATACAAAGCGAAGAAGGGCTACAAACTCGATACTGAAATGACCGCCGACGATTGGAAACACATGGTTGGTGTATTCCGCGAGGCGGTGAAGGAGCATAAAGGCTTTGATTTTCCGCAGGACCCGTTCAAGCAGTTGGAACTCGCCACGGAGGCCGTCTTCAAGTCCTGGAACGGAAAGCGAGCCATTGATTATCGCAATCACGAACACATCCCGCATGATCTCGGCACGGCGGTCAATATTGTGACCATGGTTTTTGGCAACATGGGCGATGACTCAGGCACGGGTGTGGCGTTCACGCGCAACCCGTCCACCGGCGATAAAAAGATGATGGGCGAGTATCTGCTCAACGCGCAGGGCGAAGATGTGGTGGCGGGCATCCGCAATACGGATCAGATCGAAAATTTGAAGAACCATATGCCCGAGGTGTACAAGCAGTTCATGGACATCACCTCCAAACTCGAGAAACATTACAAGGAAATGCAGGATGTGGAGTTCACCATCGAGCACGGTAAGTTGTGGATGCTCCAGACGCGCAACGGCAAGCGGACGGCCAAGTCCGCGGTGAAGATCGCGGTGGATATGGCGAATGAAGGACTCATCACGAGAGACGAAGCGGTTCAGCGCATCACACCGGACCAGGTGGATGCTCTGCTTCATCCCCAGTTCGATGAGCAAGCCTTGAAGAATTCCGAGAAATCCGGCGCGCTGTTTGCGAAGGGAGTCAACGCCTCGCCCGGCGCGGCCGTTGGACAAGTCTATTTCGATGCGGACATAGCCGAGAAGATGTCGAAGGAAAACAAGCAAGACGTCATCATGGTGCGTCCGTTTACCAAGCCGGACGACGTACATGGCATGATCGCCGCCAAAGGCGTGCTGACCAGTGAAGGCGGCGCGACATCGCACGCGGCGGTGGTGGCGCGGCAGTTCGGCATCCCTTGTGTGGTCGGCGCATCGGCGATCAGGATTGATCTCGAAAAACGCGAGATGAACGTCGGCGAAAAAACGGTCAAAGAGGGCGACTGGATCTCGGTGGACGGCACGACCGGCAATGTGTTCATCGGAAAAATCCCGATGACCGCGCCGTCACTGGAAGAACAAACTGAGTTATTAACTTTGCTCAAATGGGCGGATGAAATTTGCTCGCGTCCCAACATGCGTGTCGCCCCGAAGGGTTGGCCGACGCGCGGACTGCAAGTGTGGGCGAATGCGGATTATCCGAAAGATGCGCGCCGCGCTCGCTCGTATGGCGCGGTTGGCATCGGTCTGTGCCGGACCGAGCACATGTTCTTCGAGCCGGAACGTTTGCCCATCGTCCAGCGCATGATCCTCGCGGACTCCAGCGCAGAGCGGACCAAAGCCCTGAATGAACTGCTCCCGTTCCAGCGCAAAGACTTCGACGGCCTGTTCGAAGCGATGGACGGCTGCCCGGTCATCATCCGCTTGATTGACCCACCGCTTCACGAGTTCATGCCCGACGAAGAAAAACTTTTTGAAGAAGTTGTGACGATGCGGGTCAAGGGCGAGACCGCCGGCCTGAAGGAAAAAGAAGATTTGCTCGCCGCCATCAAAGGGATGCACGAGTCGAACCCGATGATGGGCCTGCGCGGCGTGCGCCTGAGCATTTCCATGCCGGAGATCGTCGAGATGCAGGTGCGCGCCATCTTCGAAGCCGCCGCGGACTGCACCAAGCGCGGCATCACGGTCAAGCCCGAGGTGATGATTCCGCTGACGGGAACAGTGAAAGAACTGGAGTGGATTCAGCCGCGGCTGATACGCATTGCGTCCGCAGTAATGGATGAGAAGAAGGTCAACTTCCATTACAAGTTTGGCACGATGATCGAAATCCCGCGCGCGGCAGTGACAGCCGGCGAGATCGCCCAGCACGCCGAATTCTTCTCGTTCGGCACCAACGACCTGACTCAAATGACCTTCGGTTATTCGCGCGACGATGCCGAGCGCAACTTCCTGGTCACGTATGTGGAGCAGGGCATCCTGCCGAAGAACCCGTTCCAGACGCTGGACCGTACCGGCGTGGGCCGTTTGATGAAGATGGCCATCGAAGATGGCCGCACGAGCCGCCTTGAACTCGAAGTTGGCATCTGCGGCGAACATGGCGGCGACCCCGACTCGATCGAGTGGTGTCACTTGATCGGCAATAACTACGTCTCGTGCTCGCCGTTCCGCGTGCCGATCGCGCGCTTGGCCGCGGCGCATGCCGCGTTGAAGTACGCGCCTAAGAAAGCCGCCAAGCCTGCGAAGAAAGTTGTAAAGGCCAAAACGGTGAAAATGAAAACAAAGGCGAAGAGCGTTAGGAGAAAGAAGTAAGATGGTGAATAGGAGGATGCGTTGCACCGTACCGCTAGGCGACTCCGTTTAATTGGTAAACTGCCCCCGATTAGATTCACCCGCTAAACATGGTGCGACGCATTCGCGCAGAACTCCATCCGAGTGGAAAAAGGCTGAGGCGTGAAAATTGCTTGAGATGGTCGCAGAATCCCTAGCGCCCAATGCGTGCTTTGTTTGGCGGCGTTTGGCTCAACCTATTACTGACAAACTTTTACTCATTAATATCCAGGACTTTCTTTGCGTAATTCACTGATGGAAATTCCAATAGCCTTATATCATTTATCCGATTAAATAGAGTCAGCCACAAATTTAGTAATACACCACCATTTGGAAAAACACCACCTGCAAAACAGTTGTCACTGAAATTTGCTGGTCGGATTTGATGATCACTTATATGTTTTATGACAGTGCCACTGTTCGACGGGTCGAGGATAAAAATACCATCGGGTTGAGACTCTTTCCGTTGCTCATCAGTCAGTCCCGCTATATCCGCTCGTCTTTTTAGGACATTAATCAATTCTTCCGCCCCTTTGTCAGCTTCAAATGCAATTACATAATATGGCACTTTGTTGGACGGAGCGTTACCACTAAATAATCCTACTATTTGACGTGTTCGTTGCTTAACCTTACTACAGTGTTTAAGAATAGCATCAAGTTCAGAATCTTCTTTTTTAGACTCATATGTAGTAAGTTTGGATTTTACTTCAATAACGGCCGCCACTGACTCTGCAAAAAAGAACCTAGTGCCACCGTAAAAGGTCAAGCTGGGGTGATGACTCATTGAAAGTAAGATGTCTATTTGAGGAGACGTAGATTGTGTTAGCGAGGAGAAGTCCGTCGTTGATTGGTCTACAAGGACCCCTTGTCCAATTTCCACAAAACTCGGCATATGTCTAGCAAGAAACCTGGACGTGATAATCTCTCTTTCTTGACCCTTGACTGTAAAGTGCCCCACAATTTTTGAACTCTGAAATGCCTGCCAGATTTCAGCCTGTAGTGACTTGAAATAGTTTTTCATTTATATGTGACCTATTACTTGCATTATTTATCACTAGACGCCAATAGTGTCTTAGCGGCCTATAGATTCCTTGTTGCCTAATCACTGAAATTAAATTAGGCGTTAGACCGCCATAGATTAAAGTTGAATCAATTTCTGACTTCATTCTAGCACCTATGTTGGAGAAAGTGCAATGCTTGGATTGTCGCCAAAAGCAACTATATGGATGTTTACTTCAGTTGGCCAATCAAAGTCTTGACATTCTCTCCCAACTCTGCGTTGGCATAGCCGCCTTCCATCACGATCACAGTTGGCAGGTTGAGGCTTGCGATTCGTTTCCCAATTTCTCGAATCGCGTCGCGCGAGACTTTGAATTTTCCGAGCGGGTCGCCGTTGTAGATGTCCATGCCCGCGGAGACGACGACAAACGATGGACGATAGACCGTGATGAGTTCAAGAGCTTTGTCGAGCGCGGCGAGATAGGCCGCATCGCCGGTTCCGAGGGGGAGGGGAAAGTTGTGATGAAAGCCGAGTCCCGCGCCCGTGCCGGTTTCATCCGCGAAGCCGATGAAGTGTGGATACTCAAAATCGGGGTCGCCGTGAATCGAAATGGTCAGCACATCCGCGCGGTCGTAGAAGATGTCCTGTGTGCCGTTGCCCGCGTGATAATCAATGTCAAGCACGGCGACTTTTCCCCTTGATGAAAGCCAGTTTGCGGCCACTGCCGCGTTGTTGATGAAACAATATCCCGCGCAATAATCTTTCCCTGCGTGATGACCGGGCGGACGGCAGAGTGCGAAGGCAACTGGTGAATTGTTGCTCCGACGACTCGTGTCGTCGGAGTGCGCAATGGCGACCTGAGGTCGCCCTGTGCGAGCGATATATTTTGCGCCGCTCAAAGCACAATGAGCGGAAGCCAGCGCGGCTTGGTATGTGCCTTCCACGATCGCGGCAGATAAATCCATCATGTAATAACCGGCGCGTCCCAAAAATGATTTTGGAATGCGTGGCGTTCGTCTCAGAGCGAAGGTGGCGGGCAGGATGGCGGATTTGTCAGATGGCGTCTGGCCTTCGGGCGCGGTCGCCAGCCACTCGGTCCAGGCCGATGCGAAGAAGTTGATGTAACCCGCGTCGTGCACGGCCAGAATCGGGTCAAGCCCAAAATCAGATGGCTCCGCGATTTCAGCCCAATCTGTTTTTCGCAAGGCCGCTAGAATCTTATCCATGCGGTCCGGGTTTTCAAAATAAGGTTCGCGTTGGCCGCCATCGAACACTTCAAACGGCGGATTATGCTGACGGTGCGCTTCCGAGTAAAAAATCTTCATCTCAACTCCGCGAAGGTTTATACTTCAATTGTATCAACACATGGAGGAACGATGGACGCAATGCAAGCCATTCATCAACGCCGATCTGTAAAAATGATCAGGCCGGATCCTGTGCCGCGCGAGTTAATCGAAAAACTTTTGGATGCGGCTGTTCAGGCTCCCAATCATTACAAAGTGAGACCCTGGCGCTTCGTGGTCTTGACCGGAAACGGGCTTCGCAAATTGGGCGACGTCATGGCTGAATCTTTGAACGCGCGCTTTCCCGATCTGAAGGAAGAAGCGTTGAACAAAGAACGCGCCAAACCTTTGCGCGCCCCGTTGATCATCGCGGTGGGCGTGGACAGGCCTGCTGAATCAAAAGTGATCGAGATCGAAAATATTTGCGCGGCCGCCGCGGCCTGCCAGAATATTTTGCTGGCCGCGCAGGCGCTGGGTCTCGGCGCGCACTGGCGGACGGGAGACGCGGCGCGCGACCCGCTGGTGAAAAAGTTTTTGGGTTTTGCCGAAGATCAGAACGTGATCGCGTTTCTTTATATCGGCTATCCTGAGGTCGTACCTGAGCCTTATGACCGCGGAAGTTTTGCAGATCGAACGGTGTGGATGGATTGAAGGATGAAAAGTTGGACGTCGTTGCGAGGCAGTACTCTCGAGCGAAGCGAGATGCCGAAGCAATCTCCTTCTTTATGGTGGTGGAGATTGCTTCGGCGCTTGTGCTTCGATACGGTTTCGCCAGTCAGCGCGGCGCTCCTCGCAACGACGTTAGCGTGAATTGACATATCAATACTTTTCACGTATAGTAGCGCACAGCATCGCAAAGGAGGCAATTCCATGCTCGCATCTGATTTCCTGCAAGAAGCTCCGAACACGGATTTATCGTGGCTGTTCTATGTCTTGTTGGGTTTTATGTTTGTTGTGATCGCAGTCGGGGCGCTGGCAAATCGTCAGAAGAATGGAGCCGCTTCAAAGTCCGCGCATGAGGCGGGGGAATCGTCCGCAAAATCAAAAGCGACCGCGAAAGTTAGGAAATCGCCTTTGAAGAGAAAAACCAAATAAAAAATGTCCGACCGTTGAGGTCGGACATTTTTTTAGAAGACCCAATAACGCGCCGTTGCCATGCAGGCGAGGGCGAGGATCAATGCAATGGTGCTGACGGGTCCCGCGTAGGCCAATTGTTTTTGCGCGGCCTGAATTTGACTCATTTGCTCCGGCGTAGGCTTGCCTTGAATCTGGCTGGCGAGCGTGCCGAGTTTTGCTGTGTTGACTCCAACCATGATGCCAAAGACCAGCCCAACCAGCCCGAGCAGACCGCCAATTCCGAAACCAATGCCGGGGCCTGAGTTTTTCCATGCCGAGGTCAATCCATCCGAATCTAACCAATATAGCCAGGCGCCTGCAAGCACAGTCAAGATGGCGGCGGCGGTGATACGCGTGGTAATTTTTGCCTTGGTCACCATGTGTGCCATGAACTTTTGACCGGCTTCCGCGGTGGCGGCAACCGTTGGGCCAATGAAAAGTCCAAAGAGCAAGTTACTTCCGACCCAGAATACACCGGCGAGGATGTGAATCAAACGCAGGACCAACTTAAGGTAATCCATTTCAGCCTCCAGTAAATGTAATTAAATCCAGAGATGAGAACACCGCTTTTTAAATAGCGATGCGATGTTACAAAAAAACAGGGCAAGCCATTTGGCTTGCCCTGTTGACACTTCAAGACAAATATTATTTTTGGCCCAGGAGTTTTACGCCCAGCCAGACATACCAGACGGGATTGACGATGAATCCCTCCAGCGCGGCGGGGAGCAGGATGAGTCGGCTGGAAGGATCGAGGATGATCAGGCGTCCGAGATAAAGAACGATCATCAAGAAGGCTGATAGATAGCCGAGATATGCCAAGCCTTTGGGGAATTTGTCGCTGGCGCTCATCAGCCAGGAAAAAATAAACAGGCCGATGCCCGCGACGCCGAAGGTCAACAGACCGCGCGGATCAATCGCGCTCGGCAAGTCGGTGTTGGGCGCGGCGGGTGGATGAAGCGCATTGGACAGATCATAGCCGCCGTGAATCAGTGAGCCGGCAGCTGCGCCGATGGATAACACAAATGCCAATAGCGCATAAGACGACTCGACCTCGCGCAGGCTTTGAAAGAGGCCGGTCAGCGCGAAGGTGGCGGACAAACCGCCGAGTAGAAGGAACAGCGCGCTTAACAAAGCGCCCAGTTCCGGTCGGTTTCTGGAAATCACAACGAATGCAACGGCATACAGCAGGCCAAATACCCCGGCGAGAATCGCAAGCCAGCCTGCCAGCGAGTTGAACGAACTGCTTTTCATGTTTCTCTCCTTTGGATAAAGTTTGAATTTATAACCCCGTGATTTCTTCCGCGTTCTATTTTATTGCATGTTTTGCATTGCCTGCTTTGCCAGCGCGGCCAGTTCGCGGTCTGCGCGTGAGGCGGCGAGTTCCTGCAATGATGGAAGCGCGCGCGAGTCGCGCAATTGCCCAAGCGATTGAATCACCTGCTTGCGGACGTCGCGATTTTCATCGTCCAACAAATGGATGAGTTCAGGAACGACTTGTAGATCGCGCGACTTGGTCAGCCCGATGATGGCCTGTTGACGAATCCATGCCTCGGGATGATGAAGCGCATCCAGCAGGACCGAGAGGGCGGGCGCGCCAATGGACGCCAGGGCCTCGGCTGAGGCTTTGCACACATCGGGATGCGTGTCGTACAAAGAAATGGTCAATGCTTCGATGGCGCGTTCATCGGGCAGGCGCGCCAACAGCGACGCCGCGAATCTTCGCACCGTGCCTTCGGGATTCGATAGATCGTTGATCAATTCAGGGACGACCGCGTTGCCTATTTTGGCGATTGCATTGAGCAAATCATTGACGGCTTGTTCGCGTTCATACCACCAGAATGAATCGTGCAGTGCGTCAATCAAATAAGGGATGGCTTCCGGTCGGCGCGTATTGCCCAAACTTTCTGCCGCGGCCTGGCGGACTTGAATCTGCGGATCGTCGAGCAGAAGACTGCCGATGAATTCAAACGTGCGCGGGTCAGCAAATGGACCGAGTCCTCGCGCGGCCGCGGCGCGTACATCTGGCTCGGAATCTTTCAGCGCGTCCGTCAACGCGGGAATGGCTTGCGCGTCGCGAATTTGTCCAAGCGCCAGTGCGGCTTTGGCGCGGACAGTGTAGAACTCGCCTTGTAAAGCCGTGAGCAATGCGGGAACGGCTTGTTTGTCGCCGATGTCACCGAGAATGGCCGCGGCCTGTCCGCGCACTTCGGGATGGGCGGATGCCAAAGCTTTGCATAACGGGGGCACGGCTTGAGGTCCGATTTGAACGAGCACGCGGGCAATGAACTCACGCAGATTGGCGTCGCGCGTGGCGAGCGCGTCGATTAAAACCGGAATGGCGTCCGCGCCGATGTGAATCAAATCTTGTGCGGCGCGGTCGCGTTTATAGGGGTCGGTTAATTGAGGGATGAGGCGTTTGGCTTCGCCTGAACGTCCGCCTGTGAGCCAGTCCATATTCACTATTGTACTCGAAGTAGAGTCCCGTTGTTTCGATCCCCTTCGAAAACCCTCCGCCGAATTTCCTAGGGTCTGTGTGCAAATTCGTCTCATGTCATTCTGAGCGACCAACGGGAGCGAAGAATCTCGTTTTTTTTTCGTTCAAAATTTGAGATTCTTCGTCGCTTCGCTCCTCAGAATGACACATGAAATTGATTTTGCATACACACTCTAATCTTTCCATCTAAATTCATCGCTTGTATCTTCGTAGGCCGACTTTTCTTTTATGTCTTCCTCTTCATATTCTTCCTCCTTGTCGTCCTCGCTTTCATCCTCTGATTCTTCCTCATCGTCCGGTGATTCAGTCTGTTGCGGCTGGTAAATTTCCATGATCCTCTTCATCACTAGGTTGGTATAGTATGAGTCCCGCATGTCTTTGGGAAGGTATATGTGTTTTCGCTCCTTCTTCTCATGTCGTTCTTTGAAAAGCAGGTCTCCTATCCGCAGACCCATGATGAATCCAACAATGCCAAGTAATACAGGATTTTCATCCCAAAGCGGAGCAAAGACAAAAGCACCCAGACCCGCGCCAAAGAGGCCGACGATAATTATCAAATTGAATCGCAAGGAGGGTGTCATTTTATGTATTCCCGATTTACGAATCACGAATTCCGCTTTACAATGCCTCGCATGACCGACATCGAATCCGCCTACAACTCCGCGCTCGACTATCTCTACTCTTTCGTAGATTATAGCCTCAAACATTCCTCCGAACTGGCCAAGGCTGACTTCAACCTTGATCGGATGCGCGCGCTGATGGCCGAACTCGGCAATCCCGAAGCGAAATATCCTGTCATCCACGTGGCCGGGACGAAAGGCAAAGGCTCGGTCAGCGCGCTGTGCGCGGCGGGGCTGCAAGCCGCGGGGTACAAGGTCGGGTTGTATACCTCGCC